>ENA-OWNT01001169-OWNT01001169.1-seawater-metagenome-genome-assembly--contig:-NODE-1169-length-36230-cov-12.553066_pt1 | contig 36230 bp, 32 predicted proteins | sample MGYA00238136_ERZ651165 | MGnify/ENA primary metagenome ERZ651165 (study PRJEB26861, sample SAMN08777766) | seawater metagenome | isolation source: coastal seawater | place: USA: Florida | collected...
TTCTGGACCACCACCACGTCGTCCACCCGGATCGCGTCGGTGAAGGCGAGCTGGATGCCGGCGAAGACGTTCACCAGCGAGGTCTGCGCTGCGAGGCCGGCCACGATGGAGATCACACCGGCGGAGGCCAGCAGGCCCGCGCCGAGGGCCTGGATGGCGGGGAAAGTCAGCATGATGCTGCCCAGCGCCACGATCGCGATCAGCGCGACGCCGATCCGGCGGGCGAGGATCACCTGGGTGCGGAGCCGGCGGGCGCGCCGGTTGTCCGCCACGTCCACCCGGTACCGCGTGAGGACCATGGTTTCGATGATCAGCAACACCGCGATCGCCAGCCAGGCGACGGAGCCGATTAGCGCGATCACCAGGCCATGGTCCAGGTTGCGGCGCCATTCTGCGTCGGCGGTGGTCAGGGCCAGTGCGATTCGCACGCCCACCAGGCACAGCGCGAACCGCAACGGCAACCGCGCCATCCGGGATGTTTCCCGGAGGGCCTCCTGCTTGCGGTTGAGCCGGAGGATCACCCGGCGCACCAGCCAGGACGCGATCAGCCCGGCGGCCACGGCCAGGGCCACGGCGAGGAAGGGCATGGCGGAACTCAGAAACTCTTGCATCATCTAAGCTCTAGCAAGCTTCGCGGATCAACTGAAATCGGTGGATTGTCAAGGTGGGTCCGATCACGCCCGCGCTGGGTGGCCGCTGCCGTCCCGTACCCCGGACACATCGGGGACCTTTGCCCCTAGGTTCCGCGGTGCAATGCCCCAGAATGGTGCCATCACTTTGCATCTCCGGGGGAGGGTGGCATGAGCCATAGGGCATCAGCGGGTGCAGCAGGTTCCGCCGCGTTTTGCGCGGCGCTTTTGTTGTCCGGATGTGGGTCGCCCGCCGCGGCGCCGGCCACCACCCCGCCGGGCACGACGTCGGCTTCCGCCTCGGCGAGCGCCTCGCCGACGGCCGAATCTCCGACGCCCACGGGTACCGATGCCACCGGCACCAGCCCCGCAACTCCGACGACGGCGGCCCCGACGGCGGCCGTCCCGGCAGGCTGGAAGTCGTACACGACGGCGGACGGAACCCTGACCTTCGACTACCCGGCCGCCTGGTCGGTCACGGAGGTCAATGGCGCTGCCGCGCTGGTGAGCGACTACGGAAAGACGATGGCGACTCTGCGCACAGGCGTGGGACCTGGACCGGCGTGCACCGCCAAATCGCAGTTCATGGTCTACGACTCCGCCCCGATCCCGGCCTTGGCCCGGGACGGCGTGACTCCGCGCTTCAGCTACGAGGCGCGGGTCAACGCCACCCCTGCCGATCCTGCGAAACCGAACACTTTCGCTTACGGCATCACCACGGCGCCGGTGCCCGCCGGGACCGAGGCCTGCCCCATCTCGCACGTCTTCCCGTGGCCGCCCAGGTCGGCGTCCTTCGGCGGTGCTTATGACCCGTTCGACACCACCCCCGGCAAGCCAATGCACGTCGACACCCCCGAGGCCTACAAGGACACCACGGAGTACAAATACATCAAGCAGGCGCTGATGTCCCTGCGCCCGGCGGGGAAGTAGCCGCCCGTGGCCCGGGCGGGGCAAACAGCCGGCGTCGCGGTGGGACTGGTCCTCCTGCTCGGCGGCTGCGCTGTGCCGGCAGCGCCAGTGGAGGATTCGGCGCCCACACTTACGACGGCGGCGGGCTCACCAACTTCCGGAACCGCAACCCCCTCCGGGGCAGCGCCCTCGGAGTCGACGCCGTCGGGGACCACGCCGTCGGGCTGGCAGACCTTCACGACGTCGGACGGGCTGTCCTTCGACTACCCTCCGGACTGGACCGCCAAGGATCCCGGCGGGGACCTGGGCGGCGCGTTCGTGGACGTGACCAACGCGGCCGGGAAGCCGATGGCCCAACTGCGCACCAACATCGTCACCGGCGCCGAGTGCACCGAGCAGTACCCCTACCAGGTCTACGATTCCCAGGACCTCCAGTCGCTGGTGGAGCCGGGGAGCGCGGACCGGGGCGTGCCCCGTTACGTCTTCGAATCGCGCGGTGACGGCACCGGACCGGCCCCCACGACCATGGCCGCGTACGGCATCACCATGATGCCTGAAGAGACCGGCCCGCTCGCCTGCCCGATGTTCCATTTGTTCCTGTGGCCGCCCAGCGGAGCGTTGTTTGGCGGCTCGTATGACCCTGCGAATAACGTCACCCCGGGCCCGGCATCCTTGCCGTACCTGGAGAAGGCGAAGCGCTACGCCGGCACGGCCGAATATCAGCTAATCCGAAAGATGATCACGTCGCTGCGGCCGGCCGAAGCGACCAAGTAGCCGCGCCCGGACGGGGCGGCAGGCGGAACCTACACCGCTGGGAAGTGCCGGCGCTGGCGGGTGTGGGGGCGTGCCGACTGGCTGCCCTTGGTCCAGGTGGTGCCGCCCCAGGGGGTGGAATGCGTCTCGCGGATCAGCCCGGTGCCCGCGCATTCACGGACGGCCATGATGCCATCCGCGGCGGCACGCTTGTCCTCGAACGCTTTTGAGACAGCAAGCACTGTGCCGTCAGCCCCCAGCAGCCGGAACCGGACGTTCGATTCTGCGTCGGTGAAGATCTCGAATTGTCCTGCCATTGTCTTTGTCCTTTCAGGCGTTCCGGCGGGCGACGCGGGGTGTCCGCTGTGTGCCATTCGCCGGAGGTCTCCATCCACCTTCCATGGGTCCGCCGCGGGGCTGAAAGGGGCGAAAGTCCCGGATGTGGGCGGCGCCGGACCGGGACTACATTGGGTGCATGGCTGAATACGCTGAGGGGCCGGGGGCGGAGGATGCGGGCGTCGCCGTGCGTCTGACCGCGCGGGTGCAGGGAACGGTGCAGGCGGTCGGCTTCCGCTACTGGACTGTGCGAAAGGCCGAGGAACTAGGGCTGCGCGGCACCGTCAGGAACGACGACGACGGCACGGTCGCCGTCGTGGTGGAGGGGCCGCAGGCCGTGGTGCTGCAGTTCCGGAGCTGGCTGCGCTCGCCGGACGCGCCCGGGAGGGTGGACCGTGTGGAGGAACAGATCTCCCCGGCGACCGGTGCGTTCAGCAACTTCCGGGTGGTGTACTGAGCGCGGTGGGTACCTAAGGGTGGGGCGTCAGGCCGGCGCGTCGGGCAGCGGCCGGAGCAGCCCGCTTGCCAGCACGGCCCTCTGCGAGAGGGTCTTGTAGCCCTCCCGCTCGAACAACACCGTGATCAGCCCGTTGTCGTGGCGCATGACCAGGCCCGGGCCCCAGAGGGCATGCTCCACGGCCGAGTTCAGCGGGAAGACTTCGGTCTCAGCCGAGGACGAGGCGCCGGAAGCGCCGGCGTGCGCCCCTTGCACGATGCTGCCAGCCAGGCCGCCGCTGCCCGCCCCACCGCCGCTGCAGTTGTCGCAGTTCCCGCAGGGAGCGGGCAGGTCCTCGCCGAAGTAGCCCAGCAGGAACTGGCGCCGGCAGTGGTGCGTCTCGGCGTAGCCGCGCATCATGGCGATCCGGGACTTGTCCACGCGCTCCCGCGCCGCGGCGAGGGTCGCGGCGCGGTCCACCACCTGCGCGGGATCGGCCCCCGGTTCCAGGCACACCCCGCCGGCGGTCGTCACGGCGCCGGTGTCCTGCAGCTCGTGCAGCAGCCCGGTGAGCCGGCGCGGACGGAACCCGGTGGCCGCCGCGAGGACCCCGTGCGGAACCGGACCGCCGGCGTCGTACAGGAGGCTGAGGACGGCCAGCAGGACGTCAGTGTCCGGCCGGTGGGTGGCGAAGTAGCGGCGCAAGCCCAGGTCCTCGGACCGGTAATGGAGCACAGCCTCGGCGGGCAGCCCGTCGCGGCCCGCACGGCCGATCTGCTGGTAGTAGCTGTCCAGCGACTCGGGGATGTCCGCGTGCAGTACGAACCGGACGTCTGGCTTGTCGATGCCCATGCCGAACGTGGTGGTCGCCACCACCACGTCCAGGTCTCCGGCCAGGAAGAGCCGGTGGACCTCGTCCCGCTCGGCCGCGCTTCGTCCCGCGTGATAGGCCGCGGCGCGCAGGCCCTTCTGCACCAGCTTCGCGGCGTACTTCTCGGTGTCCTTGCGTTTGGCGGCGTACACCAGGCCGGGCCCGTGCAGGTCACGGACCAGGGTTGCGGCCTGGCGCAGCACGGCGCGGCGCTTCTCCTTGTCCTCGTGGTGTCGGATGACGTCCAGGCGGATATTGGGACGGTCGAAGCCGCGGACCAGCACCAGCGGGTCCCTCATCCGGAGGCGGTCCAGGATTTCCTCGCGGACCGGGGGAGCCGCGGTGGCGGTCAGGGCCGCCGTCGTCGGGTTGCCCAGGCGCTCGCGGACCTCTCCGAGGCCGAGGTAGTCGGGCCGGAAGTCATGGCCCCAGGCGGAGACGCAATGCGCCTCGTCCACCACCAACAAGGCAACGTTGAGGGCCGCGAGCCGCTCCACGGTGCTGGTCTTCGCCAGCTGCTCCGGCGCCAGGAAAAGGAACGCCGCCTCACCGCGCTCCACCGTTTGCCAGGCGCCTTCCTGCTCCGCGGCCGTGTGCGAGGAGTTGACGGCGACGGCGTGGCCCCGGCCGAGGGAGGACGCCAGACCATCGAGTTGGTCCTCCTGCAGCGAGATCAGCGGCGACACGACGACGGTGGGTCGCTTGAGCTGCCGGTGCAGGAGAAGGGCCGGGACTTGGTAGACGGCGGACTTCCCGTAGCCGGTGGGCATGACCGCGAGGATATCCCGGCCTGCGGCCAGAGCGGCCATGCCCTCGAGCTGCCCGTCGCGGAGCCCGGCGAGGCCGAAGGCAGCGGCGGCGAGCGTGAGGAGGGCGTCGTCGGGCGCTTCGCGGGCCTGGCCGTCGCTGGCGTGGCTCATTCGGCGGCTCCCTTGCGAGCGGGCGGACTTTGGCGGCGGGGAGGCCGTCTTGTCAGTTCAGGGTAGGCGCAGCCGGCGGCTACAGGAAACGCCGCGGACGTCGTCCGGGACGAAGGGCCCTCGGCGCAGGCCGGAGCGGTGGGTAGGGTGGCCGCATGCAGAAGATATCGATCGACGCCCTCGCCCGCCAGCAGGTTAAGGCGGCGCTCGCGGCCGGCAGCGGACGGGCCGCCGATACCGTATTCGGCGGGCACGAGAAGGTCCTCCGGCAGACCGTGATGGCGTTCAAGGCTGGAACCCAGTTGAGCGAGCACCAGAACCCGGGTGAGGCCACGGTGTTTGTGATCCGGGGCTGTGTCCGGCTGCAGGCCGGCGACGAGTCGTGGCAGGGGAAGACCGGTGACCTGTTGATCGTGCCGGACGGGCTGCACAGCTTGATGGCCGAAGAAGACTCGGCCATTTTAATGACGGTGGCGAAGACCAAGGGCTGACCCGGCCGCGGTGCGTACTGTGTGACGCGTGAGCCGGCCCGGTGCGGCGCTAAAGTTCGATCGCGACCGTCTCGGTAGGACAGACTGTTGCCGTGAGCAACTCTTCCCGGACCGGCATCGCCATTGCAGGGCTCAGCCTCGGTACCTCGCTAAACCCGCTGAACTCTTCGATGATCGCCGTCGCGCTGGTGGTGCTGCGCGCGGATTTCGGGCTCGACGTCGCCACAGTCACCTGGGTGGTCACCGCGTTTTACCTCACCTCCGCGGCCGGCCAGCCGCTGATGGGCCGGCTCGCGGACCGCTTCGGCCCGCGCAGGCTGTTCCTGCTGGGCATGGCACTCGTGGCCGTGACCTGCGCGTTCGCCCCCTTCGCGCCGAACTTCGCGCTGCTCTGCGTGGCGCGGGCGTTCATGGCGCTCGGCACCGCGACGGCGTATCCCAGCGCCGTCGTGATGGTCGCGGCGCTTGCGCGGCAGGCGAACGTCAAAGCCACCCGGCCGCTGGGCCGGATCCAGATGGCAAACACCTCGGCTGCTGCCGTCGGGCCCGTGGTGGGCGGCCTGCTGGTCAGCCTGGTGGGTTGGCAGGCGCTGTTCCTGATCAACGTCCCCCTCGCCCTGGTGGCGATTGCCGTGGTCCGGCGGTATGCCCCGGCGGACGGGGAACGGGAGCGCGGCCGGGTGTCGGAGCTGCTGCGCGATTCGGACCTGCCGGGCATTGGCGCGTTCATCGGGGCGCTGGTGCTGGTGATGATGGCGCTGCTCAATGTGCTGCCCGGCTACCGGTGGTGGCTGCTGGGCGGCGGCCTGCTGCTCGCGGTGGTGTTCACGCTGCGGGAGCTGCGCTTCAGCCCGCCCTTCCTGGACCTGCGGCTGCTGGGGAGCAACCGGCCGCTGTTGCTGGTGTACCTGGGCTTCGCGTTGTTCAACGGCGTGTACTACTTCGCGTTCTTCGGCCTCCCGCAGTTGCTGCAGACCGCCGGCGGTTACGATCCCGGCATCGTGGGCCTGCTGATGCTGCCGCTGGCCGCCATCTCGGTGGTCGGGACACCGGTCGCGGTCCGTGCCATCGACAGCTTCGGCGTCCGGCGGGTGCTGATCGCCGGCGTCGGGCTGCTGATTGCGGCGTCCGGGGCGATGTGGCTGCTGACCGCGTCCCTGGCCGTCCCGCTGGTGCTGGCGCTGACCGCTCTGCTGGGGGTGCCGTATTGCGTGGTCAGCATCTCCTCAAGCCAGGGCCTGTACCTGTCCACCCGGCTGGAGGAGCGCGGGGTGGCCGCGGGAATCTTCCAGACCTGCCGCTACCTCGGCGCCATCACGGCAACCGTGCTGATCGGGATCTTCTACGGCACCGGCGTAACCCAGGCGAACTGGGGGCTGATGGTGTTGGTGATGCTGGGCCTCGGCGCCGTGGTGTTCGTGGTGTCACTGGCGTGGCGGGAGCGGCGCCCGGCCTAGGCGGAGGGCCCGGCGGCGCCGGCGTCCCTGCTGGCTTGCATGTGAGCGGAGCCACAAAAAAGTTGCCGGACAGCCCGCGGGAAGCCTATAGTCAAAGAAGTGGTTCGATAATAGAACGTCGTGTTCTATTATCGAACATCCAGCCTTATCGGCGGAAGCCAGCCCTACAACGACGTAAGGAAATCCCGTGCACTTTCACCACCACGGATATGTCTCCGGGGACCCGCGGGTCCAGCCGGCCGACGGCGTCGGCCTCGACCGCCCCGCCGAACTCCCCGACGTCGTCGACGTGCTCATCGTGGGTACCGGGCCGGCAGGCATGGTGGCCGCCGCGCAGCTCTCCCAGTTCCCCGGCGTGACCACGCGGATCGTCGAGCGCCGCCCCGGCCGGTTGGCCATCGGGCAGGCGGACGGCATCCAGGCCCGCAGCGTCGAGACCTTCCAGGCCTTCGGCTTTGCCGAGCGGATCATCGCCGAGGCGTACCGCATCACCGAAATGGCGTTCTGGAAGCCGGACCCCGCGGACCCGTCCCGGATTATCCGCAGCGCCCGCACCCTGGACGACCCGGCCGGGATCAGCGAATTCCCGCACCTGATCGTCAACCAGGCCCGCGTCCTGGACTACTTCGCCGAGTTCATGGCCAACGCCCCCACCCGGATGAAGCCCGACTACGGCTACGAATTCGTCCGGCTGGAGGTCGGCGAGGGGGAGTACCCCGTCACCGTCACGCTCGCGCACACCGCCGGACCGGACGCCGGCACGGAACGCACCGTCCGGGCCAAATACGTCGTCGGCGCGGACGGGGCCCGGAGCCGCGTCCGCGATTCGATCGGCTGCACCATGGCCGGGGACAAGGCCAACCACGCCTGGGGCGTGATGGACGTGCTGGCCAACACCGACTTCCCGGACATCCGGACCAAGTGCGCCATCACCTCGGGCTCCGGCGGCAGCATCCTACTGATTCCCCGCGAGGGAGGCCACCTCTTCCGGATGTACGTGGACCTGGGCGTGGTCCCGGAGAACGACGCCGGCGCGGTACGCAACACCAGCATCGACCAAATCATCGCCAAGGCCAACGCCATCATCCGCCCCTACACGCTGGATGTCCGCAACGTCGCCTGGCACAGCGTTTACGAGGTGGGCCACCGCCTGACCGACCGGTTCGACGACGTCGTCCCCGCGGACCGCGGCACCCGCACCCCGCGGGTGTTCATCACCGGCGACGCCTGCCACACGCACAGCGCCAAGGCCGGCCAGGGCATGAACGTCTCCATGCAGGATGGTTTCAACATCGGTTGGAAGCTGGGCCACGTACTGGAGGGCCGCAGCCCGGAGGCGCTACTGGCCACCTACTCGGCCGAGCGCCAGGTGGTCGCCAAGAACCTGATCGACTTCGACAAGGAATGGTCGACCCTGATGGCAAAGAAGCCGGAGGAGTTCAACAGCCCCTCGGAGCTTGAGGACTTCTACGTCAGCACCGCCGAGTTTCCGGCCGGCTTCATGACCCAGTACGCGCCGTCGATGCTGGTCGGGGAGGCCACGCACCAGGAGCTCGCCACCGGTTTCCCGATCGGCAAGCGCTTCAAGTCCGCGCCCGTGGTCCGTGTCTGCGACACCAACCCGCTGCACCTGGGCCACCAGGCCACGGCGGACGGCCGCTGGCGGATCTACGTCTTCGCCGATCCTGCGGTAGCGGGCGCGCCCTCGCCCGCCACGGACCTGGCGGCCTGGCTGGCCGAGGCGCCGGATTCGCCGCTCGCCGCCACCCCCGAGGGCCTGGACCGGGACGCCTGGTTCGACGTGAAGGTGATCTACCAGCAGGAGCACACGGAGGTGGACATCACCGCCGTGCCGGAGGTCTTCAAGCCGCAGGTGGGCCCCTTCAAGCTGAACTACCTGGAGAAGGTCTACGGCACCGACCCGAAGACGGACATCTTCGAACAGCGCGGCCTGGACCGCGGCGGCGTCGTCGTGGTGGTCCGGCCGGACCAGTACGTGGCCACCGTCCTGCCGCTGACGGCGACGGCGGAGCTCGCCGCGTTCTTCGCGCCCCTCCTGCGAGCAGGACAGCCTCAGTCGGTGTGACCCGAAGGTGCGCGGTCTGACGCGCCCGCTGCGCTGACCACGCGGGGGGCGCGTCCAGGCCCGTTGCCCACGCCGATTCCGCTGCGGAAAACGTCCCATGACGCGGCGCCGGTCCAGCGCTACGGGTATCGCCGTAGCGCTGGGCCGGTTGCGCGTCACCAGTCCGGATCCGTAGCGAATTCAGCTTGTGGCGGCGTGCCCCGCCCGATAGTCGGCGGCCGCATAGACGCCCAGGATGCGCACCTCGGTGGTGAAGAACTCAAGCTCCTCAAGTGCCAGGCGGACCGGAAGGTCGTCGGGGTGGCCCTCGACGTCGGCCATGAACATGGTGGCGGCGAATTCGTTGCCCACCATGTAGCTTTCCAGCCGTGTCATGTTCACGCCGTTCGTGGCAAAACCGCCAAGCGCCTTGAAGAGTGCGGAGGGAACGTTGCGCACCCGGAAGAGGAAGCTGGTCACCGCCGGTCCCGGCAGCGCTGCCCGGGGCGGAAGTTCCCTTTCCGGTGCAAGAACCACGAACCGGGTGGTGTTTGAAGGGTCATCCTCCACCCGCGAAGCCAGCACCTCCAGACCGTAAATGCGGGCAGCGAGCGGGGGAGCGAGGGAGAGTTTCCGCGGATCGTTCCACTCGCGCACTTCACGGGCAGAGCCGGCAGTATCGCCGGCGATGACGGGGCGCAGTCCCGCCTCCCGGATGAGGCGCCGGCACTGGCCCAATGCGTGAATGTGGCTGTGTACCTCGGTGGCGCCTTCGATCGTGCTGCCGGCGATGCCCAGCAGGTCGAAATGGATGGGAAGGAAATACTCGCCCACGATCTGGAGGTGGGACTGGGGCAGCAACACGTGGATGTCTGCCACCCGCCCGGCGATCGAGTTCTCGATCGGAATCATCGCCAGCTCGGCATCTCCGCTGGAGACCAGTTCGAAGGCGTCCTCGAAGCTGGCGCACGGAACGCTTTCGTGTTCCGGAAACATCTCGGCGCACGCAATGTTGGAGTTGGCGCCGGGCTCACCCTGGTACGCAATTTTCTGGGCCATGGACGGTATGGTTTCACGCCCAGCCCCCGCCAGCCCAAGTAAGTCGCAGCAGGGGCCGTTTTGAGGGCTCATAACGGCCCCTGCTGCGAGTCAGTTGGGATACAGGTGCTTGGCGAAGTGGTCCTCGATCCGCCGCCATGCCTCAGGCGCGGACTGCGGATCCGGTTTCATTCCCATGACACGGAACAGCGGACGCAGGGCCCTCGGGCCGGTTGCCACATCGTTGAGGAAGCCGTGCCCGGCGTGCGGGAACTCCTTGATGTCGTTCTCCACGCCCAGCCGGTCCAGCACGGACGCGAGTTTCGCCGCTTCGCCAGGCAGGCTGCGGTCCTTGCCGCCGAAATTGGCCACGATCGGGCAGGCACCGGCCAGGGCTTCCTCGGGGTTTTTGGGACGCCGGCCGTAGTTGACGGCCGCCGCGTCGAAGTGGTCATTGGCCAGAAGCAGGGCAAAGCCGCCGCCCATGCAGAAGCCGATCACGCCGATCTTGCCCGTGGTCCGGCCGGACTCCTGCAGCCAGTCCCGGGCGGTCGCCAGGTCGGTGAAGGTCCGGCCCTCGCCCGCCGCCAGCGCACGCATCGTGGCCACAAGGCACCGGCGGGCGCCGCCGTCGCTGAACAAGTCAACGGCCAGCGTCAGGTAGCCCGCCGCCGCCATTCGGTTGGCGTGGCGGACGGTGATGTCGTTGAGGCCGAAGACTTCGTGGATCATCAGGACGGCCGGAAACGGCCCGTCACCCTCCGGGGCCGCCAGGTAGCCGCGCAGCACCGGCGAGCCTCCGGCGGCAGCGCTGGCCTCGCTCAGGTCGACGTTGCTGAGATCCCGGCCGGCGGGCTGGCCCTGGTTTGCCGCTGTCCGTGCCATGCTGTCTCCTTCGTCGGCTGGTTGGTGCCATTCTTGCAGGATGTTTGCCCGGCTCCGCGGAGCGGGCACAAAAAAGCGGCGCCGGACATCCCCCAAAGGAAAGTCCGGCGCCGCAAGCTTTGAAGGACTAGTCCTTCTTGAAAGCGTCCTTGACGTTTTCGCCGACCTTCTTCGCGTCGGCCACAACCTGGTCGCGCTGGCCTTCGGCCCGCAGCTGGTCGTTATCAGTGGCGTTTCCCGCAGCTTCCTTGGCCTTGCCGCCCAGGTGCTCCGCTTCGTTCTGAATCTTGTCTCCGATACCCATGGTGCAGGCCACCTTTCGTTTCCGGTAGAAAATCAACGTCCATTCAGACTAACACAAAGCATGCTTACTAATTCAAGGGGTGTGAAGGGATGAACTTTTCCGGGAGGCGCGCTTTCGGGGCTAGGCTCGAGGGCATGGACCAGAAGACCACTCTCACGCAGCACATCAATGCTCCGGCGGACTCGGTCTGGGCAGTGGTGTCGGACATTCCCGGATCCGCCGCAACCCTGTCCGGCGTCGATGCGATCCAGATGCTCACCGACGGACCCTACGGCGCGGGCACCCGCTGGAAGGAAACCCGCACCATGATGGGGCGCTCGGAAACTGTGGAAATGTGGGTTTCCCACTCCGAGGCGCCGTCACAGGGCCGGGCCGGCAGCACCACGGTGAAAGCCCTCCAGGGCGGCGCCGACTACACCTCGCGGTTCGCCCTAGCGGAGCGCGACGGCGGCACGGATCTCACCTTGACGTTCGGCGCCGAACTCATCAAACCCACCCGGTTCAGCAAAGTCATGCTCACCGTGTTCGGTCCGCTCGGCATGCGCATCACCCGCAAGGCGCTCGCGAAAGACCTGGCGGAAATCGCGGCCAAGGCCGAGTCCCTCTGATGGTCCGGCACGCCGCGGCGGCCAAAGCGCCCAAGGTCACCGCACCCCGCCTCGCGCCCGTGCGGCCGGGGGAGCTGCGGGACGACCCTGCTCCTGACATCCGGCGCGGCGAACGGTACGACGGCGTCCGGTACAGCCGCGCGTCGGCCGACGGCCTGGAGCTCAACGGCACGGACTTCGCCGAGTGCGAATTCACGGGTGTGTCCTTCAATGAGACCCAACTGCGCGGCGCCACCTTCCGTGACTGCATCCTCACCGAGGTCTACGCCCCGGTGTTCACCGCCGCCAGGACCAGCCTGCGCGATGTGGAAATCGGCAACCCCCGCTGGGGATCGGCGGAGCTTTACGAAAGCGGCTGGCAGTCCGTGCGGATCGACGGCGGCAAGCTTGACTACGTGAACCTGCGCGGGTCCAAGCTCACGGACGTGCAGATCAGCGACTGCATCATCAACGAGCTGGACCTGGGCTCCTGCACCGCCACACGGGTCGCCCTGAAGAACTGCACGATCGGCGCCCTGGACTTCACCGGCGCCAGGCTCAAGGACTTCGACCTCCGGGGTACGGACTTCCGCACGATCAGTGGCCTGGGCAGCCTGACCGGCCTTGTGGTCGATGACTACCAGCTCACCCTGTTAGCGCCGCTGCTTGCGGCCCATCTGGGCGTCGTCGTCGCGTAATCCGGCGGCATCCGGTTGACCCGTTTCCCCCGCCGTGTAATCTTTATAGAACGAACGGTCGGTAAATTACTCTGCTGCCGGCCCCGCTTTCTTGGTGAAGGATGTTCTCATGGTCGAGGCTTTTCTTGTTGGCGGTGCCCGCACCCCGGTCGGCCGCTACGGCGGCGCCCTTTCCGCAGTCCGCCCCGATGACCTGGCCGCGCTGGTGGTCCGCGAGGCCGTGGTCCGCGCCGGCGTCGACCCGGACAGCATTGACGAGGTGATCCTCGGCAACGCCAACGGCGCCGGCGAAGAGAACCGCAACGTGGCCCGGATGGCCACCCTCCTGGCCGGGCTGCCGCTCCACATCCCCGGCATCACCGTGAACCGGCTCTGCGCCTCCGGCCTCAGCGCCATCATCATGGCCAGCCACATGATCAAGTCCGGCGCTGCCGACATCGTGATCGCCGGCGGCGTCGAATCCATGAGCCGGGCGCCATGGGTCCAGGAAAAGCCGCGGACGGCCTTCGCCAAACCGGGTGAAATCTTCGACACTTCCATCGGCTGGCGCTTCGTCAATCCGCAGTTCACGAAGGGCGAGCTCTCCCGGGACGGCAAGATGACCTACTCCATGCCGGAGACGGCAGAGGAAGTGGGGCGGGTCGACGGCATCTCCCGGGAGGACGCCGATGCCTTCGCTGTCCGGTCCCACGAGCGCGCCCTCGCGGCCATTGCCGCCGGCCGCTTCGCCGACGAAATCGTCCCCGTGACCGTCAAATCCCGCAAGGGCGAGACGGTCGTGGACACCGACGAGGGTCCCCGCGCCGGCACCACCATGGACGTCCTTGCCGGACTGCGGCCCGTCGTCAAGGGCGGCTCGATCGTCACCGCCGGCAACTCCTCCACCCTCAACGACGGCGCCTCCGCCATCATCGTGGCCTCTGAGGCAGCGATCCGGAAGCTTGGCCTCACGCCGCGGGCCCGCATCATCGACGGCGCCTCGGCCGGCTGTGAGCCCGAAATCATGGGCATCGGCCCGGTCCCGGCGACGCAGAAGGTGCTCGCCCGTTCCGGGCTCAGCGTCGGTGACCTCGGCGCCGTCGAACTCAACGAAGCATTCGCCACCCAGTCCCTGGCCAGCATGCGCCGGCTCGGCCTGGACCCGGACATTGTCAACCGCGACGGCGGCGCGATATCGCTGGGCCATCCGCTGGGCTCGTCCGGGTCGCGGATCGCGATCACGCTGTTGGGCCGGATGGAACGCGAGGACGCCAAGATCGGCCTCGCCACCATGTGCATCGGCGTCGGCCAGGGCACGGCCATGCTGCTGGAGCGCGTGTAGTGGCGGCCCCGGTGATCGACACGGCCGGCTTCGGGACGCTCCTGGTCGAGGAGCGCGAGGACCGTATGGTGGTGGTGCTCAACCGCCCCGAGGTCCGCAACGCGATCGACCAGCAGATGGTCGACGAACTCCATGCCGTCTGCGCCCGTCTCGAGCAGCACCCCAAGGTCCTCATCATCGCCGGCGCGGACGGGGTGTTCGCCTCCGGCGCCGACATCGGACAGTTGCGCGAACGCCGCCGGGACGACGCCCTGCAGGGGATCAACTCCACTATCTTCGTCCGGATCGCCAAGCTGCCGATGCCCGTCATTGCAGCCCTGGACGGCTTCTGCCTCGGCGGCGGCGCCGAACTGGCGTACGCCGCCGATTTCCGGATCGGCACCCCGTCGGTCCGGATCGGCAACCCCGAAACGGGGCTCGGCATCCTGGCCGCGGCCGGTGCCAGCTGGCGCCTCAAAAAGCTCGTCGGGGAGCCGGTAGCCAAGGAAATGCTGCTCGCCGGCACCGTGCTCCGCGCCGATCGCGCCCTCGCCGTCAACCTCATCACCGAAATCCATGAACCGGCTGAGCTGATGGCCGCGGCCCACAAGCTCGCCGACCGGATCGCCACCCAGGACCCGCTCGCCGTCCGGATCACCAAATCCGTCTTCCACGCCCCGGCCGAGGCGCATCCCCTCATCGACCAGCTGGCGCAGGGAATCCTTTTCGAATCCCAGGCCAAATTCGACCGCATGCAGGCCTTCCTGGACAAGAAGGCCGATAAGAACGCCGCCAAGAAATCTGACCAGAACCCCGCCAAAGATTCCGAAGAGAAGAAATAGACATGGGCAACTCCGAACTTCCCGCCAACCTCCCCGCCGGTGACCTCCCCGAGTTCGTCGGGGTTCTCGGCGGCGGCCGCATGGGCGCCGGCATCGCCCACGCTTTCCTGATCAAGGGAGCCAATGTCCTGGTCGTGGAGCGCGACGACGCCTCGGCCGAGGCCGCCCGCGAGCGCGTCGAGTCCGCCGCCGCCAAGAGCATCGAGCGCGGCGCCCTGGACGGCAACCTGGACGAGATGGTCTCCCGGCTCACCGTCACGGTGGACTACGACGACTTCGCGGGCCGCCAGCTGGTGGTGGAGGCCGTTCCGGAGGACTGGGACCTGAAGGTCACCGCCCTGCGCGGCATCGAGGAACGGCTCGCCGACGACGCCTACCTCGCCTCCAACACCTCATCGCTGTCCGTCAACGGGCTGGCCCGCGAGCTGAAGCGGCCACAGAACTTCCTGGGCCTGCACTTCTTCAACCCGGTGCCCGCGTCGACGCTCATCGAAGTGGTCCTCGGCGAGCAGACCTCCAACGCACTGGCCCGGGCCGCCCGCGGGTGGGTCGAGGCCCTCGGCAAGACCGCCGTCGTGGTCAACGATGCCCCCGGCTTCGCCTCCTCCAGGCTGGGCGTCGCCATAGCGCTCGAAGCGATGCGCATGGTGGAAGAGGGAGTGGCCACCGCCGAGGACATCGACAACGCCATGGTCCTGGGCTACAAGCACCCCACGGGCCCGTTGCGGACCACCGACATCGTGGGTCTGGACGTGCGCCTCGGGATCGCGGAATACCTCCAGTCCACTCTGGGCGAGCGGTTCGCTCCGCCGCAGATCCTCCGCGACAAGGTGGCGCGCGGGGAACTGGGCCGCAAGTCCGGCAAGGGCTTCTTCGACTGGAACGGCTGACCCCGACGGCGCGGTCCCGGCAGGCCCGACGCCGCCGGGCCCGCAGCCACCGGGAACCGGGTCCGCCGTGCCGACCGCACCGGACGCCACGCCGTCGCCCTAGGATGGTCCCGTGAACCGCATTCATCCCACCACGCTCACCGGAAAATACGTCGTCCTGGAACCGCTCAGCCAGGCCCACCATGACGGCCTCGTGGACGCGGTGCGCGACGGCGAACTGTGGAAGCTCTGGTACACCGGGGTCCCCGCGCCGGAGGGAATGGCCGCGGAGATTGACCGCCGGCTCACCCTCCAGGAGCAGGGATCCATGCTGCCGTTCGCCACGCGGCTGATCGATCCGGCCACCGGCGACCCCGGCGCGGTCATCGGCATGACCACGTACATGAACATCGACGCCGATACGCCGCGCGTCGAGATCGGCTCCACCTGGAACGCCGCATCCACGCACGGCAGCGGCACCAACCCGGACTCCAAGTTGCTGCTGCTGCGGCACGCCTTCGAGATGCTGGGCTGCCCCGCCGTCGAGTTCCGGACCCACTGGCTCAACCACCAGTCCCGCGACGCGATCTCCCGGCTGGGCGCCAAACAGGACGGCGTGCTGCGCAGCCACTCCCGCAGCAGTGACGGCGCGCTGCGGGACACGGTGGTCTTTTCCATCCTCGAGCACGAGTGGCCCATGGTCCGCAACGGCCTCGAAGCCCGGCTGGCCAAGCGGCGCTAGTGTGCCGAGTAGGCCTTGGCCGCGTTAAGCGATGCGAAGTACGCCTCGTAGCCCCTGGCGTTCGGGTGGAAGTTTTCCGGACTGGCCGGGGCCCAACGATCGAGATTGATCCACGGGGCCGCAGAGTTGACGCCGTGCCCGGCGAAGGCGGCCCGGACATCGACGTACTCCGCTCCAGTGGCCCGGGCAGCGGCGGCGATGGAGCCGTTCAGGCCGTCAGCCAGGTGCGTGGCCTTGTAGATGAACCGGGACATCGAATCAGTCTGGCCGGGGGCGACCGGATCGTAGAGGTAGGGGTAGCCCGTCACCACAACGTTGGCGTTGGGCGCGGCAGCCTTCACGCGCTGGATCATCGCGGTCACGTCACCGGCCAGTTTATGGCTGGAGATCTCGTCCTCCGCGTAGGCGCTGGCAGCTTCGCACAGGGGGTCCGCGGCGGGATTGACGATGGCAGCGCTGCAGGAGGCGAGGATTTCCGCAAACCGGAGATTGTTGCCGCCAGCAGTGATGGTGACGAGCCCGGTGGTCCTGTTCAGCCGCCTCAGCTGGGTGTCAACGACGTCCTGGGTCGTCTTGCCGCTGCAGGCGGCGTTGGCGACCAGGTTGATGGTATTGGTGTGGGCAGTGAGTTCGGAATAGCTGTTCCCGCTGCGGTAGCAATCATCCAAGTACGGCCCCGCCCCCAGCCCGGCTGCGTAGGAGTCGCCCAGCGCGATGTACCTGGTCTTGTCCACGGCCTGCGCCGGCACCGCAGCCAAACCGGCCGCCATAGCCAGAGCGGCGAGGCCGGCCGACAGAGCCGTTCGCCGGCGTCGAAGCTTTAGAGTTCCCACGGTGTTCTCCTCAGTAGCACGCTGGTTTCAGCTCGCGTGCCGTGAAAACGAGTCTCGAAGGGGTGTCAGTCCCGGCAGGTGAATTCAAAAGGACCCCGGCGGCTACCGGGTTCACCGCCGCCCCATGCGGAAGCGAGAACGCCACACCATCCCAAATAGTCCCATTGTGTATAACGTTTGTGAATCCCGCCGTGGATCAGCGCCCGTGCGTGTGCTTAGCTTTCTGGATGACGATTCCTGCCGCGCCGGGTGGCCACGCCAAGGGTATGAAAGTGCCCGGGGCTATGGTGTGGGACGGGGCGGTCAACGCGTGGCACGTGGCCGGGGACGTGTTCCGCATGGGACGCCGGGAGTGGCTCACCGAGGCCGGCTGGCAGCAGGCGTACGACGGCGGCATCCGGACTGTCATTGATCTCCGCAACCAGGAAGAGGTCCGGCGCCGCGAGACCGATCCGCAAGTGAGCGCGTCGACCCTTGCGGCGTTCGACGTCGTGCATGCCCCCACCGAAGACCCGGCCAACAGCGAATTCCGCGAACTTTGCGTTCCCTACCTGAACGATCCGGCGTCGTATGCGGACAATGCCCGGATCTTCCCCGAGAAGCTCGCCGGCGTCTTCAAAGCGGTGGCCGCCGCAGAGGGCGGGGTGATCATCCACTGCTCCGCCGGACGCGACCGGAGCGGCATGATCGCCGCCATGCTCCAAGACCTCGCCGGAGCGGGCGAGGAGGCCATTGCCAGGGGCTATGAGCGCGCCATGCGGGGCATCAACGAACACCACCGGGTGTCGGGGGTCCCGCATCCGCATGAGCGGTATCTGCCCGAGGAAGTTCTCGCACCGCTGCTCGAAGCGCGGCTGGAAAGCCTCCTGCGGTTCGTTCGCCACGTGAAGACCGGGGATTTCTTACGCCACAATGGCATAACGGACCGGGAGTTGGCTGCCATTCTGGCCAAGCTCGGCAGATAGGGTAGCGGAGTGAAGACTCCGAAGTTCCAGCCCATGATGCGGGCCGCCGCGGCCCTCGCGATTGCGCTGGCCGGCGCCTGGCCTGCCGGTGTGGTGACTGCCGTCCCGGCCGTGGCGGAAACCGGCACCCCGGCGCCGGCCCCGTCGCCGGCCCCGTCACCGTCGCGGGCAGCGGCTGGCGCGTCGACGTCGTCCTCGCCGGTCCCGACAACGACCCCATCCCCGGCGGACGCTTCTCCGGCGCCCGCTGCCCCGCTCATCAGCGATGCCGGCCTCGCCGAGGCCGTGCGGCGGGACCTCGGCATGACCCTGGCGGAATTCAACGCCGCAGGGGCACTGGCACGGCGGGCCGCCGACGCCGCCCCCTCCCTGCGCGCCCTCCCCGGCTACGTGGGGATCAGCCTCGACGGCGGCAAGATTTCGGTCGAGGGCGACAGCCCGGAACTTCGGGCCCGTGTGGCCGAACTGAACCGCGCTGCCGAACTGAACCCTGCTGAACTAAACCCTGCTGCCGAACTGAACCAGGCCGGTCGGGCCGTCTTCGTGCTGGCCGCCCCCGCAGCCGCCGCGGCGGTCCCCTCGGCCGCGGAGCTTCTGGCTTCCAGCACCCAGCAGCTGCTCGAGGCCTACGTCCGCGAGGTCGGCGCCGCCGGGCTGCAGGCCGTCACCTACACCAGCGGCCACTTCGTCATCCGCACCGGCGGCACCACCACGGCGCAATCCGTCCCGGCCTCCGGCTCCCTTCCCGCCTCCGGCTTGGACGTGCAGCCGGCCGCAATACCGGGGGCGAAGCCTAAGATGTCCGCGGCGGAGTTCGTGGCCCGCTACGCCAATGTGGCGTTGGAACAAGGATCGCGGATTTCCACGGAACAGGACGTCTTTGGCGGCCAGGGCTACATCATTGACGGCCGTACCGTGTGTTCGGCCGGATTCGGAGCCTTCGGCCCTGCGGGCGAGCCCCTCGTCCTGACGGCCGGACACTGTGCCGCTGACGGCGAGGCGAAGCAGGCCGAGATTGAAGATCCAGCCGGGGCGCCCGCGGCCGGCGGGGCCGGTTCGGGCGCGGCCTCCGGCGTCTTGGGAACTTTCGGGTTCAGCCAGTTCGGCGGTCCGGGCAACTCCAAAATGGCGGCGGACGGGAGCAATGTCGGCACGGACATCGCCGTCCTCCAGGGCATCAGGAGCGGGGTGGACCTCCAGCCCGCCGTCACCCGGTGGGACAACCCCGCCGATCCCGGGCCCACGTCCGTGAAGATCGTCGGCACGGTGGCGCCGTTCCCGGGCCAACCCGTGTGCCGGTCCGGACGGAGCCTCGGTTGGTCGTGCGGCACCGTGGACTCGGTGGGAAAGTGGGTGATCGCCGGGCCGAACTCCCTGCCGCCGGACTACGACAACGATCTCCGGGCGCTGAGCGGCTTCGATTCCACCACGGTCAAGTCGCGCCCCGGAGATTCGGGCGGCCCGTGGATCAGCGGAAACTTCGCCGTCGGCATGCACACCGGGGCGGAAAGCGACGGCGGCGTACAGACCCGCGCCATCGCGACCACGCTTGAGGACGCCGCCGGCCGGATCCCGGGAGGCGTCCAGCTGCAGCTGTTCCTGACCAAGCCAACGCTGACGGCGGATGCCCACGGAACTGTCATGGCCGGGGAGCCGATTACGGGGCACATCGATGCCGGTCCGGCCTCCGTGGTGGCTCCGAATTCCAAGGTCCGTATCACCGTTCAAGGCCAAAAAACCGGCAAGCCGTTGGACGTGCCCGTCGACGCGTCGGGAAACTGGCAGTTCCCCGCACCGTCGTCGGCCGGGCGGTTCAAGTTCTCCGCTGAAACCGTGAACGGCTTCAGCCGTTCCGGGGCAGTTTCCCTGTCCGTGGACGTGTCCCGCCTCGCGGCTCCGGCCATCACTTCACCGGCAGACAGCCAGGCGGACGGCCCGGCGCTGACCCCCATTGACACGATCGAGGGCACTGGGGAGGCCGGCCGCACGGTGCGGCTTTCAGGCGACTTCACCGGGACCGGGCTGGTCGCCGCAGACGGCCGCTGGAGCATCAACGTGGCCGATCAGCCGGTGTTTGGAAAAGTCTCGGTCACGGCGGTGCTCACGGCCCCCGGAGAAGTGGACAGCCGCCCGGCCACCGGCAGTTTCACCGTGATTCCGCCGGCTCCGGCGGTATCGAGCATCCGGGACGGCAGCCACCTCCGCCAGGAGGAACCGCCCTCGGGCATCTCCGGCACCGCCGTTGACGGTGCCGACGTGAGGGTATCCGTGGACGGGGTGCCCGTCGGCTCCGCGCAGGCCGGCTCCGCCGACGCAGAGGCCGGGGGTGCAGGGGCCAGGGCTGCCCTTCAGGCACGGATTCCGCGGGACCTGGCCGGGGGCGCCAGATGGAGTGTTCCGTTCCCCGCGGGCCTGGCTGCCGGAGCCCACACGCTGACGGTTACACAGGCCATTGATGCTGTCGCCTCGCGTCCGGCCGAAGTGGCGTTCACAGTCGACGCCGCGCCCGTTTCCGCCGGCACGCCGGACGAGCCGCCGGCCGTCCAGCCGCCGGGAACTTCCGTGCAACAGCCGGCCGCCCAGCAACCGGCAGGCCCGGCCCAACAGCCAGTCGCCCAGCAACCAGGAGCTCCCGCACACGTGCCCATCCCGCCGTCGGACGCCGCAGCCACGGCGGGCGGCACTGCACCGGACGCCGCGTCGTCCGGAAATGCAGACCAGCTGGCCAGCACCGGTGCCGGCGGGCTGCTGCCCGTCGCCGGCCTCGGTGCCGGCGCGCTGCTGCTCGGCGCGGCCTTCGTGGCGTTCGGCCGGCGTCGGACTGTGCGTTAGAGGCGGTGCGTTAGGGGCTGTGCGCTAACTTCCGCGAACCGCCGAGGTTACTGGAAGTCGGCCAGCCAGAGATCCGGGCCGAAAACCTCGTATTGAATGTCCTTGGCCGGTACGCCACCAGCAATCAGGGCGCTCCGGACCGACTTCAGGAACGGCAGGGGACCGCAGAGGTAGTACTCGGCGTCGTCGGGGAGTTCCACGTCGCTGACATCCATGAAACCGGTGAAGGCGGATCCGGACTCCCCGCCGGCCTCGGCGGGAGCCAGGAACCATGTCTTCAAGGTCCCATCGGCGAGTTTCGCTAGATCCTCTGTGACCTGCGCGCGGAGCGGGAAGGATGCCTCGCTGTCATCGGCATGCAGGAGCATCACCTGGCGCTGGGAACCTGACTGCACGAGGTGGGAGAGCATCCCGGCCATGGGAGTGATGCCGATTCCGGCGCTAGCCATGACCAGGGGACGGTCCGTGTACTCGAGCACGACGTCACCGAACGGTGCCGAGAGCACCACGTCGTCGCCCACCCGGACATCGTTGTGGAGCAGCGTGGACATCTCGCCGTCGGGAGTCTCGAGGCCATGGACCCGTTTGACCGCGAACTGCCGGTGCTGCCCGTCGTCGGCCTTGGTGAGGCTGTATTGCCGGGGCTGCTGCACGCCGTCCGGCATGGTCATCTTGATCGTCACGTACTGCCCCGGCAGGGACGGCTTGACGGCGCGCTCGTCGGTCCGTTCGACGACGAACGAGACGACGTCGTCCGTCTCCTGGATCCGGCGCACTACCTTCCAGGTCCGCCAGATGGTCTCGGGGGAGAGGTGCACAGCGTTGTACAGCCCCCGCTCCTTGTTGATGAGCAGGTTCGCCATCAGCCAGTAGACCTCGTCCCAGGCGGCGGCGACCTCCGGAGTGACGGCATCCCCGAGGACATCGACGATCGCCCACATGAGGTGGTCGTGGACAATCTGGTACTGGTCCGGGCTGAGTCCCAGCGAGACGTGTTTGTGGGCCACCCGGGAGAGCAGATGGTCCGGCACCTGATCCGGATTCTCCACGAGCATGCCGGCGAATGCCGCGATGGATCCGGCGAGCGCCTGCTGCTGCCGGCCGTCCGCCTGGTTCCCACGGTTGAAGAGCCCGTCCAAGAGATCCGGCTGTGCCTCGAACATATGTTTGTAGAAGCGCTTGGCGATCTCCTCGATATGCTCGCCGACCACGGGAAGCGTTGCCTGGATGACGGGAAGTGAGGTGTCTGAGAGCATGGTGGATCCCTTCCGGTGCGACCGGTGATACCCGGCGGTGCCGGGCGACTCAGCACTTCCAAGCTAACAGCCCGGGCAGCAGGCCTTCCGGGCCGATCGGCCCTACAACAGCGGGGGGATCGGTGCAGGCAGCCTTGGCCCGGGCTAGGGCTTGCGGTCCAGCAGCAGGTTGGTGATCCGCAGCGTGCAGAGCCGCTGGCCGGTCTCGTTGGTGATCAGCACTTCGTGGGTGGTCAGCGTGCCGCCGAGGTGGATAGGGGTTGCCGTGATGGTGATGGTCCCCTCCCGGGCCGATTTGTGATGCGTGGCCGAGACGTCCACGCCCACGGCGGTCTTGCCGAGGGTGCTGGCGTGGATGACGGCGGCCCAGGACCCCACGGCCTCGCCCACGGCCAGCGAGGCGCCGCCGTGCAGCAGCCCGAAGGACTGCCGGTTTCCCTCCACCGGCATGGTCGCCACCACCCGGTCCACGGACTCCTCGACGATCTTCACGCCCATCTTCTCGTCGAGTTCCCCGAGGGTGATCTTCCACAACTCGGTGCTGCCGGTCTCGGGCGTCATAGCGTCTCCTTTGTTGCCGGCCGGCGGAGGGTCCGGCCGGTCGGTGCCGCCGCGGCTAGTGTGCGGCAGGCCTCATTCATGTACTCTAGATCATATTACCGAACGGACGGTCAGTAATGTTCCGGCCGTGTTGATCTTGCTCCCCCGTTGGAAGGACCCGTCAACGATGACCACCACAGCCGCACCCGCAGTAGACACTGTAGAGATCGTTCCCAGCTTCATCCGGGGTTCCTGGTGGACTCCCGACGCCGCCTCCGCCGCCGGCGCGGCGCCGGTCCTGGACGCCAGCACCGGCGAGCTCCTGGCCAGGGTGAGCACCGAGGGGCTCGACCTCGCCGCCGTCGTGGACTACGGCCGCACCACCGGGCAGGCGGAACTTGGCAAGCTGACCTTCCACCAGCGCGCCCTCAAGCTCAAGGAACTGGCGCAGTACCTCAATGGCCGCCTCGAGGAGTTCTACGAACTCTCGGCGCAGACCGGCGCCACCAAGATCGACTCCATGATCGACATCGACGGCGGGATCGGCGTGCTGTTCACGTTCGGGTCCAAGGGCCGGCGGGAGCTTCCCAACTCCCAGGTGGTGGTGGACGGACCCATGGAGGTATTGTCCCGGGACGGTTCGTTCGCCGGCGAGCACATCTACACCCGCATCCCCGGCGTCGCCGTGCAGATCAACGCCTTCAACTTCCCGGTGTGGGGCATGCTGGAAAAGCTCGCCCCTGCCTTCATCGCCGGCGTCCCCACCATCGTCAAGCCGGCCACGCCCACGGGCTACGTGGCTGCGGCCGTGGTCAAGGCGATCGACGAATCCGGCATCCTGCCCAAGGGCTCGCTGCAGCTCATTTCCGGCTCCGTCCGCACCCTGCTGGACCACCTGGACTACCGCGACCTCGTGGCCTTCACCGGCTCCGCCTCCACCGCCAACACGCTGAAGTCCCACCCCAACGTGGTCAAGGGCGGTGTCCGCTTCACCTCCGAAACCGACTCCCTCAACGCCGCAATCCTGGGCCCGGATGCCGTCAAGGGCACGCCGGAGTTCGACGCCTTCATCAAGTCCCTTGTCACCGAGATGACCGCCAAGGCCGGCCAGAAATGCACCTCGATCCGCCGCGCGATCGTCCCGCAGGACCTGGTGGCCGACGTCGCCGCGGCCGTGGGGGACCGCATCCGCGAGCGCGTCGTGCTCGGTGACCCCCGCGCCGAGGGCGTCACCATGGGCGCCCTGGCCTCCCTCGAGCAGCTCGCCGACGTGCGCGCCGCCGTCCAGTCCATGCTCGACGCCGGCGGCGAGCTTGCCTACGGCACGCTCGATGCGCCGAAGGTCACCAGCGCGGACGGGAGCGTCGGCGTCGTCGACGGCGGCGCCTTCATGTCCCCGGTCCTGCTGAGCTGGGCCAACCCTGAAGCCGAGGAGGTCCACTCGCTCGAGGCCTTCGGCCCGGTGTCGTCGGTGATCGGCTACACGGACCTGGCCGACGCCGTCCGGCTCGCCGCCCGCGGCGGCGGCTCGCTGGTCGCGACGGTCTGCACGAACGATCCCGCCGTGGCGCAGGAGCTGGTCACCGGGATCGCGGCCCACCACGGCCGCGTGCTGATGCTCAACCGTGAGGACGCCCGCAGCTCCACCGGCCACGGCTCCCCGGTGCCGCATCTGGTCCACGGCGGACCGGGCCGCGCCGGCGGCGGCGAAGAGCTCGGCGGCATCCGCTCCGTGATGCACCACATGCAGCGCACCGCCATCCAGGGTTCGCCCAACATGCTGACCGCCGTCACCGGCGTCTGGCACACCGGCGCGGACCGCAACTTCACGCTCGAGACCGAGGGCCAGCACCCGTTCCGGAAATCCCTGGCCACGCTGCACATCGGCGACGCCATCCGCTCCGGGCTGCGCGAAGTCACGCTGGAAGAAATCACCAAGTTCGCGAACTCCACCGGCGACACCTTCTACGCCCACACGAACCCGGAGGCCGCGGCGGCCAACCCGTTCTTCCCGGGCATCGTGGCACACGGCTACCTGCTCCTGGCCTGGGGCGCCGGCCTGTTCGTGGAGCCCGCACCGGGCCCTGTCCTGGCCAACTACGGACTGGAGAACCTGCGCTTCATCACGCCCGTGGCCGCCGGCGATTCCATCCGGGTCACCCTGACGGCCAAGAAGATCACCCCGCGCGAAACCGATGAGTACGGCGAGGTGGCCTGGGACGCCGTCCTGACCAACCAGGACGACGAAATCGTGGCCACCTACGACGTCCTGACCCTCGTCGAGAAGTAGCCCTCCGGACGCGACGCTCCCTCCCTCGCTCCCTCCCGTTGCCCTATCACTTGTGGCTGCCAAAAGGTCGAAATGGCAGCCACAAGTGATAGCGCATCCAGGATTTGCAGGTTCTTTCCGGCACGCTCCGGCGTAAAATTTTGCTCGTAGGAGGTGGCGAAATGACCTTAGTTCTAAACAAAGCCACAACGGTCCTGCCAGTCGATGATGCAGAGCGTGCCCGGCATTTCTACGCGGACACTTTGGGACTCCCGCACCGTGGAGTGGCAGATGACGGAAGCGAATTGTTCGGCTCAGAAGGCGGCCCGATGCTGCAGCTGATGCCCGTCAAGGATGGCAAGCATTCAGAGCACACCACCCTGAGTTTCGAAGTCAGCGAGATCGAACGCACGGTCCAGGAGATGGAAGCCAAAGGAGTCACGTTCCAGGACTACGATCTCCCGGATCTCAAGACCGAGAACCACATTTGTACGACAGATTCCGAGAAGTGCGCCTGGTTCATGGACTCCGAGCACAACATTCTCTGCGTGCACGAGAACATCACCACGGCAGCCGACTACCAGCTCTGATCCGGTCACGCCCTGAATGGGGCGGGCGGACTCGCAGCGGGCAGATGGACGGCGCTCCGGCTCAGCGGGGCGCCTTTTCTGTTGCCCTAGCGGCCGTCCGGGCGGGACCACGGCGACACGGGGCGGGCCTGGAGCACGCCGTCGACCTTCAGGTCCACTCTCTCATTGAAGAAACTGATGAGGCCGTGGATCTGGGCGGCGTCGCGGAACCGCCGGTCATAGCTCCACGCGATGTTCCTGCCCTGCCCGGAACCAGGGTAGCTCCAGTGGCTCGCCTGGCCCTTGTAGGGGCATACAGTCCGCTTGGGGCTCTCCTCCATCAGATCCAGCCGCACATCCGACGGCGCGACGTAATACCGCACTGGAAGCAACGTCTCGTAGAGCAACTGAGCGCCGGTCGTCTTGGCGAGCGTCACGACGTCGAGTTCCTCGCCGGCACAGGTGTGCCTGCCAAACTTCGTTCCGGGGTCCAGCTAACAGTTCCTGCTCTGGCACGGCAAAAACGGGAGTGATCCGGCGCGGTTCCCAAACCAGCCAGGCCTGCGCAGTGTCGACGACGACGATTCCGTCGAAACGTGCACGGATCCTTTTGGCGGTGGGTTCGTAACGCAGCTGGGGGAAAGTGCCCATGAGCACCTTCGACAATCTGGTGGCCATCCTCACAGCGTGGCCCCGGCACCCCGCGCCGTCAATGAGGCTCTGCGGGAGGAAAGGACGGTCGCGGCCTAGCTGGGCACGTGGAGGCCGTGGAACGCCATGGTGATGACGTCGTCGGCCAGCTTCTCCGGGGACAGCGAGCCGCCGGGCTTGTACCACTCGACGATCGAGTTGATGGTGCCGAACAAGAGGCGGGTGACGGTGCGGGGGTCGATGTCCTGGCGCAGCGAGCCTTCGTCGCGGGCGGCCGAGATGAGGGCCGCCACCTTGTGGTCGAACGTGCGACGGCGTTCCAGCGCGTTCCGTTCGATCTCGGTGTTGCCGCGCAGCCGCAGCAGCAGCGTGACGAACGGCAGCCGTTCCACCAGCACCGAGATGGTCTCGCGGACCACGAACTCCAGCCGGGCCTCGGCAGAGCCGGTCTGCGCCTCGGGCCGGTCCAGGATGGCCTCGAGGCCGCCGAGGGCGTGGTCCAGTGCGAGCTTGAGGAGATCGCCCTTGGACGGCACGTGGTGGTAGATCGCGGACTTGGAGATGCCCAGGTTCTCGGCGAGGATGCCCATGGAAGTGGCGTCGTAGCCATGGCGGTTGAAGACGTCGACGGCGATCAGCAGGACCGACTGCTGGTCATAGCCGGGCCGGCCGCGCTTCGTGGTTGTCTCTGAGGTGGGCATACTCGCTAGTTTCTCATGAACGGTCGGTCAGCCCGGCCAGGGTGACCTCGAAGGACACGCCGGCCGGGCTGACCGGGAGGCTGAACAAACGGGGCCGGGTCAGCCCTTGGGGCGCATGTCGTAGATCCGCCGCAGCTTGCCGTTGGACCGCTCCAGCGAGCCGGGTTCGACGACGTCGACCGTGCAGGAGGAACCGACGTGGATCTTGATCTGCTGCTGCAGGACCTTGGCGGCGGCGACGCCGCTCTCGGCTGTGACGGCGTCGCGGCGCTCAATCTTGACGGTCATCTGGTCCATCCGATGGCCCTCGGGGCGGGTGAGTTCCAGCTGGAAGTGCGGGCTGAGTTCCGGGATGCGCAGGGCGATTTCCTCGATCTGTGACGGGAACAGGTTCACGCCCCGCAGGATGATCATGTCGTCGCTGCGGCCGGTGATGCGGCCCATGCGCCGGTGCGCCGGACGCGCGGTGCCCGGCAGAAGCCGGGTGAGGTCCTTGGTGCGGTACCGGATGATCGGCAGGGCTTCCTTGGTCAGCGAGGTGAAGACCAGCTCGCCGGGCTCGCCGTCGCCCAGCACCACGGAGGGGTCGAAGGCGTCGATGATCTCGGGCCGGAAGTGGTCCTCCCAGATGTGGCTGCCGTCCTGCGTTTCCACGGCTTCGCCGGCGACGCCCGGGCCCATGACCTCGGAGAGGCCGTAGATGTCGCAGGCCTTGAGGTTCATGGTCACCTCGAGCTCGTGCCGCATTTCCTCGGTCCACGGCTCGGCGCCCAGGACCGCGTACTTCAGCGAGGTGGAAGCCGGGTCGATGCCCTGCTTCATCATCGCGTCGGCGATGGTCAGCAGGTACGTGGGGGTGGCCAGGATGGCGTCGGGCTTGAAGTCCTGGATCAGCGTGATCTGACGCTCGGTCTGGCCGCCGGAGATCGGGATGACGGTGCAGCCGAGGGCCTCGGCGCCGGCGTGGGCGCCCATGCCGCCGGTGAACAGGCCGTAACCGTAAGCGTTGTGCACCTTCATGCCCGGCCGGACGCCGGAGGCGCGCAGCGAGCGGGCCACGAGCTTGGCCCAGTCGGCGAGGTCCTTCTTCGTGTAGCCCACCACGGTGGCACGGCCCGTGGTGCCGGAGCTCGCGTGGATGCGGGCCACCTCGTGCTGCGGCACGGCGAACATGCCGAACGGGTACTCGAGGCGCAGGTCCTCTTTGGTGGTGAAGGGGAACTTGCCGAGGTCCGAAAGCTCACGGAGATCCGTGGGATGGACGCCGGCCTCGTCGAACTTGCGCTTGTACAGGGGGACGCGGTCGTACGCGTACGCCACGGTGTGCTGCAGGCGGCTCAGCTGCAAGGCCTCGAGCTCGTCGCGGGAGATGGTTTCTTCGCGGTCCAGGACAGCATCACTGGCGGGGGCGACGGTTTCTTGGGTCATCTGGGGTTCCCTGTTTCTATTTCTTGGAGATGGTGCGGCTGCGGCCGCGGAACTCGGCAACGAGTTCCCCCGCAGGGGCGTCAGTGGCGTTGTCGGCGGGGAGTTCGCCCGGGACCGTGGCGGCGGGCGCCGGCTGCGTCGCCGAAGGCGCGCCCGGGCCGGGATCCGCGGCGTAGATCTGGACGTCGTAGAGGCCGCTGCGTCCGGTGCTGGCGCGGCGGTTGGCGACGGCGGTCAGCACCTGGCCGCGGAAGGCAGGCTTGAGGAAGTTGATATCGACGCCGGAGGCCACGGTGATGGTGTCTTCGTTGATCCCGGCCTCGCCGGGTTTCGGGCTGGCCGGGTTGCACGCCAGTGCGAAAGCCGTGTCGCCGAAGGCGAAGATCATTCCGCCGTGGGCCATGCCGAATCCATTGAGCATTTCCTGCCGGAGCGTCATCCGGATCGTGGCATGTCCGTCGTCCAGCGCCACAACTTCGATGCCCATCCACTCCGACGCGTAGTCGTCTTTGAGGATGGGGTGGATGTCACCGGAAATCGTCAGTTCAGCCATGCGTCATTGCCTCCAGCTTTATTTACCGAATGTTCATTAGGTAATCCCATTTCGGTGCCCGCTGTCAAGAGCCGGCGACCTCTGCGCCCGTACTGCAGACACATTTCGGGCCAGTCCGGCGTGCAGCGTCCGGGGCGCATGGAGAAACCGCGGCAACAAGTGAAAGTATGGAGGGACGGAGCACCACCACGACACGACCTAAGGGCGGATCATGGCCAAGGGGATATACGTCAGCGCAACCACACCGGGATCCGGTAAGTCGCTGATAGCGCTGGGGCTGGCGGACACGCTGCACCGGCATGCGGACCGCATCGGCTTCTTCAAGCCCGTGGTTCACGGCAACGACGCCGCGGCGGACCCGATGGTGGCACTGATGAAGGCCCGGTTCGATCTCGATGACCAGCGCTGCCGCGGCGGCCTGACCTTTGCCGAGGTCCGCGGGCTGCTGGCCGACGGCAACCGGGCCGAGATCGACGCCCGCTGTGTGGAGATCTTCGCCGAAATGTCACGCCACTGCGATGTGGTGATTGTGGAGGGGACCGACCTCACCGGCCAGGATGCCGCCGTCGAATTCGACCTCAACGCACGCCTCGCGAACAACCTGGCCGCCTCCATCGTGGCCGTGGTGGGCGCGAAGGGGCGCTCTGTCGCGGAGGCGGCCGACGCCGTCGAGGTTGCCCGGAAGGAACTCCTCGCCGAACGCTGCACGCTCCTGGCCATCATGGTGAACCGGGCCGACCCGGAGGACCTGGACGCCATTGCCGCGGCCGTGCGCCCCGGCGCCTCCGGCCGGCCCGTGTACGTCCTGCCGGAGCTGGAATCGATCGCCAGGCCGACCACCGGCGAGGTCGCCTCCGCTCTCGGTCTTGGCCAGGTGGCCGGGCTGCCGGACCTGGAACGGGACGTGCATTCGGTCAAGGTGGCGGCCATGAATGTCGCCAACTTCCTGCATGTGCTCGACGACGGCGCCCTGGTGATCGTCCCCGGTGACCGGGCCGACGTGCTGGTCGCCTGCCTGGCGTCATCGTTCTCGCCCGAGTTCCCGGTCCCGTCCGCGCTGATCCTGACCGGCGGACTGGCTCCCGATCCCACCATCTACTCGCTGCTGGCGCAGGCCCCGTTCCCGATCTTCGCCGCCCCGGACGACACCTACGTGACCGCCAAGCGGGTCTCCGAGGTGCGCAGCGAGATCTGGTCCGGACACCGCCGCAAGGTGGCCTCCGCCCTGGGCCTGTGGGCCAAGCGGGTGGACGAGGCCGAGCTGCTGGAGCGGCTGCACCTGCCGCGGCCGGAACGGATGACGCCGCTGCGGTTCCTGCACGACCTCATTGAGCGGGCCCGGCTGCAGCGCCGGCACATCGTCCTGCCGGAGGGGAGCGACGTGCGGATCCTACGTGCCGCCGAGATTCTGCACCGGCGGGACGTCTGCGACCTCACCATCCTCGGCAACGAGTCCGCGGTCCGGGAACTGGCGTCCACCCAGGGCATCGACCTCTCCGGCATGACCATCGTGGACCCCGCGACGTCGGAGCTGCGCCAGCAGTTTGCGGCGAAGTACGCCGAACTGCGGGCGCACAAGGGCGTGGACCTCGCCCGGGCCCTGGAAGTCATGCTGGACGGCAGCTACTTCGGCACCATGATGGTGCAGCTGGGCGTGGTGGACGGCATGGTGTCCGGTGCCGCGCACACCACCGCCCACACCATCCGTCCCGCGCTGGAGTTCGTGAAGACGCGCGACGGCGTGAAGATCGTCTCCTCGGTGTTCCTGATGCTGATGCCGGACCGGGTGCTGGTCTACGGCGACTGCGCGGTCAATCCGGACCCGAACGCGGAACAGCTGGCGGACATCGCGCTGGCCTCGGCCGAGACCGCGGCCCAGTTCGGCGTGGAGCCGCGCGTGGCCATGCTGTCCTACTCCACCGGCGGATCCGGCACCGGCGAGGCCGTGGACAAAGTCCGGCAGGCCACCGAAGTCGTGAAGGCCCGCCGCCCGGACCTCGCCGTCGAGGGCCCCATCCAGTACGACGCCGCCGTGGATGCCGCGATCGCGCAGTCCAAAATGCCCGGCTCCTCCGTCGCCGGGCAGGCCACCGTGTTCATCTTCCCGGACCTCAACACCGGCAACAACACCTACAAGGCCGTGCAGCAGTCCTCGGGGGCGGTCGCCGTCGGGCCTGTCCTGCAGGGGCTCCGCAAGCCGGTCAACGACCTCTCCCGCGGCTGCACCGTGGAGGACATCGTGAACACCGTGGCCATCACCGCCGTCCAGGCACAATCCGCAGCGGCTGCCACCGTGCCCGCCACCGCGCCGGCACCCGGACAGCCCGTCGAAGCCAAGGCTTAGGAGGCCTCCATGCTCGTGCTCGTCATCAACTCCGGCTCGTCCTCGCTCAAGTACCAGGTGCGCGACGTCGAGGCCGGCAGCGTGCTCACCGAAGGCCTGGTCGAGAAGATCGGGATGGGAACAGGCGGTGAGGGCGACGGCCAGATCGAGGGCCCGCGCGATCACGCCGAGGCGCTGGAACTGGTGGACGCGGCCATCCACGCGGCACTGGGGGACCGGACGCTGGACGCCGTCGGACACCGCGTGGTGCATGGCGGGGAGCGTTTCGCCGAGCCGGTGCTGGTCAACAACGAGATCACCCGGGCCATCGAACGGCTGAACCCGCTCGCGCCGCTGCACAACCCCGCCAACGTCCTTGGCATCCGCGCGATCTCGAAGAAGTGGCCGGAACTGCCGCAGGTGGCCGTGTTCGACACCGCCTTCCACCGCACCCTGCCCGAGCACGCCTGGCGGTACGCGGTGCCGGAGGAGCTCTACACGAACCACGGGATCCGCCGCTACGGGTTCCACGGCACCTCGCACGAATACGTGGCGCACCGGGCGGCGGCGCTGCTGGATGTTCCCGTGGAGGAGTTCGACGCCGTGATCGCCCACCTGGGGAACGGCGCCTCCGTCACGGCGATCCGCGGCGGCCAGTCCATCGACACGTCCATGGGATTCACGCCCCTCGAGGGCCTGGTCATGGGCACCCGCTCCGGCGACCTCGATCCGTCCATCCTCGTCTTCCTGGGCCGGGCCGGCTGGTCGCCGGAAGACCTGGACTCGATGCTGAACCGGCAGTCCGGGCTCAAAGGCCTGGCCGGAAACAATGACATGCGCTCGGTGGTGGAAGCCGCGGAAGCCGGGGACGCCAAGGCGGCCATGGCCCTGGCGGTCGCGTCCTACCGGCTCGCGAAGTACATCGGCGGATACCACGTGGCCGTCGGCGGCGCGAAGGCCCTCGTGTTCACGGCCGGGATCGGCGAAAACTCGCACCAGTTCCGGACCCTCGTCGCGCAGCGGCTCGGCGCCCTGGGCGTGGAGCTCGACGCCGGGCTGAACCGGGAGCGGTCCAAGGAACCCCGCGTCATTTCCGCCCCGACGTCGGCCATGCCTGTCCTGGTGGTCCCCACCGACGAGGAGCGGGCGATCGCGGAGGCGACGGCCGCCGTCGTCGCCCAGGCATCGGTTGCTCCGTAACTGCCCTTTTGGCCGCGCAAAACGGCACTTATGGAGCAACGGATGGGTAGCGTTGGGGGAATGACCGAACCTAAGCCACTCCCGCCGCTGCCCATCCGCACCGAACGGCTGGTGCTGCGGCGCTTTGAAGCCGCCGACCTCGATGCCTTCCACGCCTACCATTCGTTGCCCGAAACCGCCCGGTTCCTGCCCCGCGAGGCCAAGAGCTATACCCAGTCGATGGAGACCGTGGGACGGTACGCCAACTTTGAGTTCGAAAAGGAGGGCGACTGGGTGGCCCTGGCCATCGAGGCGCGGGACTCGCCCGGGCTGCTCGGCGAGGTGGTGCTGAAGTGGCTGGAGGGGTGCGGACAGGCCGAGATCGGCTGGAGCCTGGCGCCGGAGGCCCGCGGAAAAGGCTACGCGGCGGAGGCGGCCGCCGCGATGCTGAAGCTCGGCTTCGAGGACCTGGGCTTCCACCGCATCGACGCAAAGCTCGATGCCCTCAATACCGCCTCGGCGGCGCTCTGCGAACGGCTCGGCATGCGCCTGGAATCACGGCAGGTGGACAAATGGCACTACAAGGGCGAATGGGCCACGGAAGTGGTGTACGCCCTCCTCGCGGACGAATGGAAGGCCCGCTAGCCGGGTGCCGGCGCGGCTGTGGCCGCCGGGAAGCACCGATATGACGCAGATGGCCGGAATGAAGTCCTCATTCCGGCCATCTCCGTCAGATCGGGTGCTGTTCGGGTCCCGCGTCAGGGTGCCGGCGGTGCGGTGGACACGGGCGCGGGTGGGACCGTGCCCGAGGCGGGAGCCGGCGCAGTCGGTTGCTGCTCTGCCGGCGCCGTAGCACCGGAGCCCGGAGCGGGACCGGACGACGCCGCACCGCCAGTCGGCGCAACATCGCCGGCTGGCGCCGTGGTCCCGCCGGCGCCCGGTGACGGGGCCTGCGTGCTGCCCGAGGTGGCTCCCGTGGCGCCGGACGTGGCACCGGACGTGGCACCTGGAGTGGCGCCGGAGCTGGCACCGGGTGTGGCGCCGGGTCTGGCACCTGGAGTGGCGCCGGAACTGGCCCCCGGCGTCGCGGCCGTGCCGGAGGACCCGGCAGGGGTGGCGCTGGGATCGGCCTTAATGACGGCCATGATCTGTTCCTTGTACGCGCTGAGCCGGGCCTGGATCTCCGAGAGCGGCCGGTTCCGCAGATCCTTGCCGTAGGCGGCGATCTCCTGCCACAGCGCGTTGAGTCTTGCCGTGCCGCCGCTGCTCAGGGGCCCGTCGAGGGTGAGGACCAGTTGGCTCGCCAGGGCGTACGTCAGGCACCGGACGCAGTTGTAGTTGGCCGACGCCGAAAGGTTTTCCGGGACGATCACATCGGTCTGGCCCACGATCAGGACCACCTGGAAGCCCACGGCCACAGCGGCGCAGTCCGCGCAGCTGGCGAAGGCGTAGGCCTCGTTTCTGGTGTCCACGGTGCCGCCGTCGTCGGCCCAAACCAGGGCGAAGGCGACTTCGTACACCACGGAACCGTCTGTGGTGTTGACCGCGAGGGACTGGTTGCCGTCCTCCCCGGGCGCGGCCGGCTTGTCGAACGGGAAGACCCAAGAAGGGGCAGCCGGCGCCGCCGCAGTGCCGGCCGTTCCGGCCTGCCGGGGCACCAGGACCATGCTCAGCTGCGGCTCGTCGCGGGTGGGTTTCCGGGCGCCCTGCGGCCACAAGGCCACGGTCCGTCCCGACTGGCCCTCTGCCATCCGGCCCGTGGCCGCGGCTGGAAAGACTGCGGTGGTGGCGTCGGCCAGGGTGCCGCGCTCGTAGGGCTGGACGGGGCGGTAGGTGTCGGCACCGGGCCACCAGGCCCAGGCGAGACCGGCCGCTACGGCCGCGATCGCAACGATGGCGGTCGCCCGCTGCAGGGCCTTGCCGCGGGTCTTTTGCCACAGCCCGGTGACGAGCTGGCGGATCAGGCGCAGCAGAATATACGCGACGCCCAGCACCGGCAGGGCCAGGCAGGCGATCGCGATCACCCGCACGGCGGCGTCGGCGAAGTCTCCGGCTGAGATGCTGTGGGAGAGCATGGCCTGCTGCTTCAGGCCGTTGTCCCAGGCGGTCCCGAGGACGCGCGGCAGGGTCAAAACCATGGTGGCCATACTAAAGACCAGCAGGGGAACCGTGACCAGGACCCAGACGGTGACCACGGCCCGCGCCCAGGGCTTCAGGAGCCGGGCTTCGGGATCTGTTGTGCGCCAGGGCACGAGGGCCAGCAGGGTCGGTTTGATGCGCTGGAACAGGTCCGGGACGCCGGTGGCGTCGGCCAGGATGTGGTAGCCGTCAAAACGGACCATCGGCATCAGCTGCCGCACCATCTGCAGGATCTGGGTGACTACCACCAGCAGCAGGGCATCGAAGCCCGTGGCCCAACAGATGCCCATGATTGCGACGGCCACGATGGCGTTGAAGTACAGTCCGCCAAGATCGGTGCGGAGGCGGCCGCCCCGGCCGAGCCGGTAGGAATCGGTGACGTCCGTGTAGAAGGCCGGCCACATCAGATACAGGCCCGTGCCCATGGCGCCCGGGGTTGCCCCGCCGCGGCGTGCGGCGGCGGCGTGGCCGAACTCATGGAAACCGGCCGACAGTACTGTCACCAGCAGGATCAGGAGCACCAGGCCGGGGTTGGCGAATGCCTCGTGCGTGGCCGACGCCAGTCCCTTGACCATCAGCACCCACCAGCACGTGGCGAGGAACGCAACGGTAACGGCCGCGACGATGAGGGGATTGAAGAGCCTGGCGAACGGCGCCGTGAGCTTCCGGGTGCGGTCCGGATCGGTCACCGAGTACCGGAAGCGCATGCCCAGCAGCGGGTCAGATTTCTTCACCTCGGGCTCGGAACCGTCGGCCAGCCGGAGCAGTCCGAGAGGGAGGAGTTGGGAGGTGATCAGCGTGCGGACGTTTTCGGCACTGACCAGCCGCCCGAAGCTGCTGCTGGCCTGGCCGGCGATTTCTTCCGGGCCCCGGTGCCCGTCGATCGCCTCAAGCACGAGGTAGAGCAGACGGGTGAGCTGGATGGTCTGGCCGTCGGCGCGGCGCACCAGGGACGGGGCTTCCTTGTAACCGGACCCCTTCGCCTCGCCGATCAGCTGGACGCCGGCGGCCCTTACCGGCACGGAGAGCTCGCTGACCGCCACGGACGACGCCGGGCGGCCGGTATCGGCGCCAGTGTCCGCGCCGGGGGCGGCACCGCCGGCGGCGGGCAGGACCGGAGGGCCGTCCTGTCCGGCCGGCACTCCGTGCACAGTGCTCATCTAGGTGCTACTGCTTCAGATCGGACTGCTGGTCAGCCGAAGCTGTGGCGTCACCATGGATGTCCTGGGTGATGATGGCATCCTGCTGGGCGACGGCGAAGGCGTTGCTGTCGATGGAGCCGATGTTGGCACCCACCGCGGCGTCGATCGGCGCGGCCACGTTGGCGTTGGCGGCCACCGCACCGTTGATCGGGGCGGCGATCCCCGCATTGGCGTCCAGGTTTACGTCGACGTTGAGCAGGTTGCCGTTCAGGGCGCCCGCGGCGCCGGCGGCCCCGGCAACATCCGTCGGCAGCGCCCCGCCCAGGTCCGGCGCCGTGCCGTCCGGCAGGGCGCCGGTGGCGCCGGCAGGAACAGCCCCGGCATCCACGGAGCCGCCGAGGCCGGTGGTGGCCGGATCCGTGGCGGCGGGCGCTGCAGCCTGCCCGGCCGCGGTCCCGGCGTCGGCGCCGGAGCCCTGGTCGATGACGCTGTCCTGGGTGGAATCTGCCGTGGCATCGCCCGTGACGCCCTGGTTGATGATGGTGCCCTGATCGGCGAGGGCCTGGGATTCGGACCCGACGGAGAGCACGTTCGCCGAGGCCCCCGCGTCAATCGGTGCGGCCACGTTGGCGTTGGCCGCCACGCCGAGGTCGATCGGCGCCGCGGCGCTGATCCCCAGGTTCAGGTCCGCGTTCAGGTCCAGGACGGAGGCAACTTC
>ENA-OWNT01001171-OWNT01001171.1-seawater-metagenome-genome-assembly--contig:-NODE-1171-length-36216-cov-16.706273_pt1 | contig 36216 bp, 37 predicted proteins | sample MGYA00238136_ERZ651165 | MGnify/ENA primary metagenome ERZ651165 (study PRJEB26861, sample SAMN08777766) | seawater metagenome | isolation source: coastal seawater | place: USA: Florida | collected...
ATGGCGCTGCTGGCCTGGACGCTGACGGAATCCGGGTCCGTGCCGGTGGCGCGCAGGAGCGCGACGGCGACACCCTCACGCTGGTCCATGAGCGCCTTGAGCAGGTGGGCAGGTTCGAGCTGGGGGTTGCCCGCCGTCGAGGCGTTCATGGCGGCTGCCGCCAGAGCCTCCTGGCTCTTGGTGGTGAATTTGGCGTCCAAAGAGAGCTCCTTCCGGGAACATGCAGATATTAAAGTTGAGTGTACTCCGCTCAACTTTGTATCGGGTCGCTTTGGCTCCATGTTTGCCGACGGCGAAACGGCTGTCTAGGGCCGGAGTCCCCGCGCGCCCGGGGGCGGGGCTGGGCTGGGCGCAGCGGGGCGCGGCGGGGCTGGGCGGGGCGGGGCGGGGCGGGGCGCCCGGGACATGCCCTCCTCCGGGCGCGAGGCATGGACATAATCCCGCTATGTCCGCCGGTCAGATCCAGAACTGGACATGTCCCTTGCATCCGGGCGCGAAAAATGAGCATGTCCACCGTTGGCGTTCAGGACTCGACATGTCCCAAGTGGCCATTCCAGTCCGGCGAGCATATCCACTATTCGATCCTGGGACTGGACATGCTCCGTCCGCCTGTGCGCGAAAAATGAGCATGTCCACCGGATTGGACCCGAAATGAGCATGTCCGCCGGGAATGACTTAACGTTGCTTAACATTCAGCGGCCTCCTTACTGTAACTGAGGTCACAGGAACACAAACCGACGCGAAGGAGGGCCGGACATGCAGGATCACGCCACAAGCGCCACCGCGGACGGCCGGGTGCCGCCGGTTTCGGCCGCCTCCGTGGCCCGGGCCGCCGGGGTTTCCTCGGCCGCGGTGTCCTACGTCCTCAACGGCAAGGGCGGAGTCTCACCGGAGACCCGGCGCCACATCATCCACGTGGCGAACGAACTCGGCTTCAGGCCCCGTAAGCCCTCGCAGTCAACGGATCCGCAGCGGACCCGGGTCATCGGGCTGATCCTGCCCAACATCATCAACCCGATGTTTCCGCGCTGGGCGCAGGGCGTCATCACGGCCGCGGCGGAGTCCGGCTACGAAGTATTCGTCGCCACCACCCAGGACGATCCGGACGTGCTCGCCCAAGTCACCTCGACGCTCGCGCACCGCAACGTGGACGGCATCATCCTCGCCGCCTCGCTCCGGGACGACGCCACCGCACTCCGCACACTGCGGTCGGCCCGGATCCCCTATGTCTGCCTGTCCCGCCGGGCGGACTTCCTCGATTCGGACTTTGTGGGGATCGACGACGACGCCGCAGCCACCACGCTGATGCAGCACATGCTCAGCCACGGCTTCACCGAAATCGCCACCGTGATCGGCCCCCGCTTCTCCACCGCCTCCCTGGCCCGGGAACAGGCATTTGTCCGCACCGCCGCCGCGGCCGGCGTCACGATCAGCGGCGACCGGAAAATCAGCACCAGGGTCAACAACGAGGGCGGCCGGCTCGCGGCGGAACGCCTGTTCTCCGCCGGGACCCCGCCCCAGGCGGTGGTGTGCGGCAGCGACGAACTTGCCATCGGCGTCATGGAATACGCCCTGTCGCGCGGCCTGCGCATCCCGGACGACGTCGCCGTCGCCGGCTGCGACGGGCTGCCCCACAGCCGCTCCGGGCTGATCAACCTGACCAGCATTGTCCAGCCGCAGCAGGAAATGGCCTTCGAGGCCTTCGCTCTGCTGCTCAAACGCATCGATTCCCCGTCCGCCACCTACACCTCGAAAGTGTGCCGCCACCGCCTGCATATCGGGCGGACGTGCGGCTGCACACCGCCGGACAGCTGACCCCGGGCGAACACCCGGCCCCACACCGGCCGTCCGCACCGGCGTTTCGGCCCGCCCCCTGCCAGCCCCACGATGCCCGGCCAGATTCCCCCGGCCCGCCCCACAACCGTTCCCCAGCCCCCGACCAATCCCGCGCCGCAGGCCAACCGCCGGCTGCGTTGCATGCGTTCGCCCGCATCCGGCGCGCCCGTTCAGACCACCCGCCCCGACCACCTACCCAAGGACCCCGACCCATGTCAGTTGTCACCGCACCAAAGAAGATGCGCACACCGCAGGAAATCAACGGCGTGATCCTCCGCCGCGTCATGCCGCTGCTGATCGGCGCCTACATCATGGCCTTCCTGGACCGCACCAATATCGGCATGGCCAAGGACAGGCTGGAAATCGACCTCGGCATCTCGGCCACCGCCTACGGCATCGGCGCCGGGCTGTTCTTCCTGACCTACGCGCTGTCCGAAATCCCGTCCAACCTGATCATGCACAAGGTCGGCGCCCGGTTCTGGATCATGCGGATCATGATCACGTGGGGCATCATCTCGGCCTGCATGGCCTTCGTCCAGGGCGAGTGGTCCTTCTACATCATGCGGATGCTGCTCGGCGTCGCCGAGGCCGGGCTCTTCCCGGGCGTCATGTACTTCCTGACGCAGTGGTTCGTGGTCAAGGACCGGGCCAAGGCCAACGGGATGTTCCTGCTCGGCGTCTCCATCGCCAACATCGTCGGGGCCCCGCTGGGCGGGCTGCTGCTCACCCTGGACGGTCTCGGCGGCCTGCACGGCTGGCAGTGGATGTTCCTCGTCGAAGGCCTGCCGGCGTGCGTCCTGGCGTATGTCGTCTGGAAGAAGCTCCCGGACCGGCCCAGCAAGGCCACGTTCCTCACCGCCGAGGAAGCCGCCGACCTCGAGGCCCGCATTGCCGCCGAGGAAACCGCCGGCGCCGAGGCCTCCGGCAACCACCGGCTCCGCGACGTCCTGAAGGACAAACAGATCCTCCTCGTCGTCGGCGTCTACTTCACGCACCAGATCGCCGTGTACGCCCTGTCCTATTTCCTGCCCTCGATCATTGGCACCTACGGCAAGCTCAACCCGCTGCAGATCGGCCTCCTGACGGCCATTCCCTGGATCTTCTCCGCGGCCGGCGCACTGCTGGTCCCGCGGTTCGCCACGGACGGCCGCCGTTCCCGGCTGCTCGTCACCGGCACCATGACCGGGATCGTCGCCGGCTTCGCGCTCGGCGCCGTCGGCGGCCCGCTGCTCGGCATGATCGGCTTCTGCCTCGCGGCCTTCAATTTCTTCGCCCTGCAGCCGATCCTCTTCACGTACCCGGCGACCCGCCTCAGCGGCGCCGCCCTGGCCGGCGGCATCGCCTTCGTCAACACCATCGGGCTGTGCGGCGGCTTCCTGGGCCCCTATGCCATGGGCTTCATGCAGGACGCTACCGGTTCCAAGCTCTCCGGCCTGTGGTTCATCGTGGCCATGTGCGTCATCGGCGCGCTGCTGTCCCTGCTGCTCAAGCGCGGCACAGAGAAGCCCGCGGCCGTCCCGGCGGCCCACTGACCTCCGCCCGTCACCCCGTTCCGGATGCGCCGCATGGCGCGTCCGGAACGCCCCGCCAGCCACTTCACCGCAAGGAATACTCATGGATTTCACCGCCAAGCGCGTTCTGGTCACCGCCGGAGCCAACGGCATCGGCCTGGCCATCGCCAACAAGTTCCGCGAACTCGGCGCCGCCGTCTTCGTCACCGACATTGACCCCGACGCCGTCGAGAAGGCCCGGGTCAACGGCCTGCTGGCCGCGGTCAGCGACGTATCGGACGAGGACCAGGTCCGCGCGCTCATGGACACCGTCCGGGAGGACCTGGGCGGCCTTGACGTCCTGGTCAACAACGCCGGCATCGCCGGGCCCACGGGGCCCCTCGAAACCCTCGACGCCGCGGCCTGGAAGGCGACGTTCGACGTCAACATCCATGGCCAGTTCTTCTGCATCAAGCATGCGCTGCCCCTGCTGCGCGCGGGCCGCGGAGCCTCCATCGTGAACCTGTCCTCCGCCGCCGGGCGGCTGGGCATGGCCGGCCGCAGCGCCTATTCGGCGTCGAAGTGGGCCGTCATCGGGCTGACCAAGACCCTCGCGATCGAACTCGGCCCGGACGGCATCCGGGTCAACGCCATCTGCCCCGGCGCCGTCAACGGCCCCCGCATCGACGCCGTCATCGCCGCCAAGGCCCGGATGCTGGACCTGCCGGCGGACGAGGTGTCCGCGCTCTACCTCAACCAGTCCTCGCTCGGACGGCTGATCGAGGCCGAGGACATCGCCAACATGGCCGTGTTCGCGGCCAGCGACATGGCCCGCAACGTCAACGGCCAGGCCCTCGCCGTCGACGGCAACACCGAAAAACTCTACTGACCCGGCCGCGGGATCCGGTCCACCCGTAACGATCCCCTCCGCCGTCCCCGACCCGCCCCACCAAGGAGACTTCCCATGGCTGCTGCCCGCAAGGTCATCATCACCAGCGCCGTCACCGGCGCCATCCACACCCCGTCCATGTCCCCGCACCTGCCCGTCTCCCCCGACGAGATCGCCGACGCCGCGATCGGCGCCGCCGAGGCAGGCGCCGCGATTGTGCACATGCATGCCCGCGATCCGAAGGACGGCCGCCCCTCGCAGGATCCGGAGCACTTCGCCCCCATCCTGGACAAGCTCAAGCGCAACACCGACGCCGTCATCAACATCACCACCGGCGGCTCCCCGCACATGAGCGTCGAAGAACGGATGCAGCCGGCGGCGCTGTTCAAGCCCGAGCTCGCCTCGCTCAACATGGGCTCGATGAACTTCGGGCTGTACCCGATGCTGGACCGCTTCACGGAATTCGGTCACGACTGGGAGCGCGAAGGCCTCGAGAAGAGCCGCGACCTGGTCTTCAAAAACACCTTTCAGGACATCGAGACCATCCTGGGCATCGGCAACGAGAACGGCACGCGCTTCGAATTCGAGTGCTACGACATCTCCCACCTGAACAACCTCGCCCACTTCCACGCCCGCGGGCTGGCCCGGGGCCCGCTGTTCGTGCAGTCGGTGTTCGGACTGCTCGGCGGCATCGGCGCCCACCCCGAGGACCTCATGCACATGCGGCGCACCGCCGACCGGCTGCTCGGCGGGGACTACGAATGGTCCATCCTGGGCGCCGGCAGGAACCAGATGCCGCTCGCCACGATCGGCGCCGCCATGGGTTCCCACGTCCGGGTGGGCCTGGAGGATTCCCTGTGGATCGGGCCCGGACAGCTCGCCACGTCGAACGCCGAACAGGTCACCCGGATCCGCACCATCCTTGAAGCCCTCAACTTCGAGGTCGCCACCCCTGACGAGGCCCGCGAAATGCTGCAGCTCAAGGGCCGGGACAACGTGGGGTTCTGAACCGATGAATATTCTGGTGGCCCCGGACAGCTTCAAGGGCACGTTCACCGCCGCCGAGGTGGCCGGCCACATCGCGGCCGGCATCCGGGCCGCCGGCGGGTCGGCCCGCGAACTGCCCGTGGCCGACGGCGGCGAGGGCACCTTCGGGGTCCTGGCCCGCGGGCTGGATGCCCGGCCCGTCCGGGTCGCCACCGTCGGTCCCTGGGGCGAGCCCGTCCACGCGGCGATCGGGCTGACCGCCGACGGGACCGCCGTCGTCGAACTCGCCGCCGCGAGCGGCCTTAACCTGCCCTCCGACGGCGACCGGGACCCCGTGGCGGCCAGCACCTACGGCACCGGCGTCCTGATCGCGGAGGCGGCCCGGCACGGCGCGCGCCGCATCCTGGTGGCTGCGGGAGGCTCGGCCACGACCGACGGCGGGGCGGGCGCCATCGCCGCGATCGAGGACCACGGCGGGCTCCGCGGCGCTCAGATTGTGATCCTGAGCGATGTCACGACGCGCTTTTCCGATGCGGCACCCGTGTTCGGGCCGCAGAAGGGCGCCGGACCAGCCACGGTGGGACTGCTCACGCGCAGGCTGGGGCTGCTGGCGGACTCGTTCGTCCGGGACTTCGGCCGCGATCCCCGCCCGGTGGACCGGACCGGCGCAGCTGGCGGGTTTTCCGGCGGAATGTGGGCCCGCTACGGCGCCGGACTGGTCTCGGGCGCGGATTATGTACTGGATCTGCTGGGCTTCGACGCGCATCTGGCCGCGAGCAGCGCGGTGGTGGTGGGCGAGGGCAGGCTGGATTCCCAGACCGGCCAGGGCAAGATCATTGCCGCCATCCTGGCCCGCGCCGGAACCAAACCCGTGTACGCGGTGGTGGGTTCGGTGGATCCGGACCTCGGCAACGACGCGGACCGATTCGCCGGCATCACCGTGGCCGGAAATCCCGCCGCGATGGAGGCAGCGGGCGCTGAACTGGCCCGGTCGCGCCTGGCGGCTTCGCACGCTTCGCTCGCTCTCCACGCTGCCGGACATGCCCTCCGCTGAGCCGCACCGCTGGACAGACTCCACGCTGCGCCGGCATTTTGGTCCGAAGACTGGACATGTCCTCCGTTGGCAAGTCCGGCCACGGGACATGCCCTCCGCTGAGCCGCACCGCTGGACATACTCCCCTTGTGCCCATTCCCGGGCCTGAAAACTGGACATGTCCTCCGCCGCCCCGTGTGACAACTCGACATGTCCCTGCTGACGCGTGTGACAACTGGACATGTCCCCCGCCGTCTAGTGTGACCACGGGACCTGGGACTCGGGCGGGCGAGGCCCAGCCCGGCCCGGAAAGAGTGGCGCGGTGGCCGGGTCCCCCAAGGAGCCGGCCACCGAACCAAACACTCCCACCCCCAAAGCTTGTCACATATTTGACAAGATTGTCACACGACGCTCCGGACTGCACCAAAGCTCCTCGGTATTGTGGAAACCATGAATGAGACGGCCGCACCGCAGAATCCCCAGCACCGGAGTGTCTTCCTGGACAAGGCGCACCCCGCCGCTTGGCGCGCACTGAACGGGCTCGGCCTCAAAGCCAAGGAAGCCGCTGCCGAAGCCGGACTGGACGGGAAGCTGATCGAGCTGCTCAATGTCCGCATTTCGCAGATCAACGGCTGCGCCTATTGCCTGGACATGCATGTGGGCGATGCGGTCAAGAACGGGGAATCGGCCCAGCGTCTGGCTGTCCTCTCCGCCTGGCGCGACACCACCCTCTTCTCCGAAAAGGAACGCGCAGCCCTGACCCTGGCCGAGGCCATCACCACCATCTCCGACGCCCACACCCGTGACCACGAAGGCGCCCAGGCCCGCAAGCACCTGACGGACGAGGAATTTTCCGCCGTCAGCTGGCTGGCGATCGCCATGAACGCGTTCAACCGGGTCTCCATCGTCAGCCAGCACCCGGTCCGCGTCGCCCAAGCCTAAACTTCCCCGCGACCAAGTCTTCCCCCGCCAGAAACACGAAGCGCGCCGCCCGCACCTAACCGGCCTACGCCGGGTAGATGGACACCGCCGCGGCCTTGACCACGAAGTAGGCCTCCAGCCCCGGAACCAGGCCGAGATCTGCGGAGGCCGCCGGCGTGATGTCGGCTGACAGCTCGCCGGCACGGACCCGGATCTGGTCACCGTGCGGCTCCAGATCCGTAATCTTTACCCGGAAGGAGTTCCGCGGACTGCCATGCGCCTCGCTGAGGAACACGGACACTGCCGACGGCGGAAACGCAGCCACGCCGGCTTGCCCGGGGACCAGCGGATCATCATGGTGCCCGGCGAATTCCATCCCGTCGGCCGACCGGATGCCGGCGGCGGTGACGGTTCCCGCCAGCAGGTTCAGCCCGGCAAGCCCGGCAGCAAAGCGGCTGCGCGGGCGCTGGAGCACCTCGCGGACGGGGCCTTCCTCGGTGATCCGGCCCTCTTCCATGACAATCACCCGGTCGGCGAGCACATAGGCGTCCAGGACGTCGTGGGTAACTATGACGGCGCGTCGCCCGGCGAGGACGCGCTTGAGCAGCCGGCGCAGCAGCGGCGCGGCGTGGATGTCGAGGGCCGCCATGGGCTCGTCCAGCAGCAGCACGTCGGGGTCGGCGGCCAGCGCACGCGCCACGGCCACCCGCTGCGCCTGGCCGCCGGACAGTTCCCCGGGCCGCCGGGCGGCGAGCTCCGCGGCGTCGACTTCGGCCAGCCAGTGCCGCGCGGCTTCCCGGGCCGCAACCTTTGCCATGCCGGCGCTGCGGGGTCCGAAGGCCACGTTGTCGAGCGCGCTCAGGTGCGGGAACAGCAGCGGCTCCTGGGCCAGGAGGGCAGTGCCGCGGCGGTGGGGGGCCGTCCAGGCATTCACCCCGGGACCCAGATCGAACAGGACCTTGCCGTCCACCTCCCCTCTTCCGGTATCCGGCCGGAGCAGGCCCGCCATGACTGACAACAGCGTGGATTTGCCGGCGCCGTTGGGACCCAGCACGGCGAGGGTTTCCCCGGGCGCGAGGCTCACGGAGACGTCGAAGCCGCGGGCGGCGATGGCGGCGTCAATCCGGACGCTCACGGCGCCACCCTCTCCCGCGCCGTCTCCGGCGTCCCCTCCCGCAGGGCGCGCTCCGCCGCGCCGGGGCCGCGCGTGCCGGCCGCCCCAGGGCCCCGGTAGGACAGCCCGACGACGGCGACGGCCACCGCGACAAGAAGCAGTGACAGCGCGACGGCGGCGTCAGCGTCAGTCTCGCGCTGCAGATAGATCTCCAGCGGCAGGGTGCGGGTGACACCCTGCAGGCTCCCGGCGAATGTGAGCGTGGCGCCGAATTCGCCCAGGCTGCGCGCGAAGGAGAGCACGGCGCCGGAGGCCAGCCCGGGCATCACCAACGGGAGGGTCACCCGGCGCAGCACAGTGGTAGGGCGGGCACCGAGAGTCGCCGCGACGGCCTCGTACCGGCTCCCTGCCGACCGGAGCGCCCCTTCGAGACTCACCACCAGGAATGGGAGTGCAACGAAGGTCTGCGCCAGGACCACGGCCGTCGTCGAAAAGGCGATCTGGATGCCGGCCAGTTCCAGCGAGCGCCCCAGCAGCCCCTGCCGGCCGAAGGTGTAGAGCAGGGCGATGCCGCCGACGACGGGCGGCAGGACGAGCGGCAGCAGCACGAAGGAGCGGAGCAGGCGCTGCCCGCGGAACTGCCCGCGGGCCAGGACGAGGGCCAGCGGGACACCCAGCACGATGCACAGCACGGTGCTGGCCGCGGAGGTGCGCAGGCTCAGCCCCAGTGCGGTCAGGGACGATTCCGAGGTGACCAACGGCAGGAACTGGGCCCAGTTGACCTTCGCGACGATGGCGGCCAAGGGCAGCAGGACAAAGAGCGCGCCTGCCGTGGCGAGGACATAGATCCAGCGCGGGATGCCCTGGTAAGCGTGCCTCATGCGTGCCTCATCCGAGCCTCACTGTGTGCCGAACCCGGCGTCTCCCAGAACCTTCTTGCCTTCGGCGCCGGTCACCAGCGCAACGAAGGCCGCGGCCAGTTCCTTGTTCTTGCTGGAGCCCACGGTAGCGATGGGGTAGGTGTTGACAGCCTGGTCCGCCTCGGCGAACGGAATCCCCTTGACCTTCTCGCCGGCGGTCCTGACGTCCGTGACATAGACGACGCCGGCGTCGGCCTCGCCGGAGGTGACTTTGCCCAGGACATCGGTGACCGAGGATTCCTCGCTGACCGGGTTCAGTGTCACGCCGGTGGCTTTCTCGACCGCGGCGGTCGCGGCGCCGCAGGGCACCTGCCCGGCGCAGACCACCACCCGGACCCCGGGACGGGCCAGATCGGCGAAGGAAGCGATCGACGCCGGGTTGGCCGGCGGGACGGCGATCGCCAGGACGTTGGTGGCGAAGTTCGTGGCCGTGCCGTCCAGCAGTCCGGCGTCAGCAAGCTTGGCCATGTTCTTGACATCCGCCGAGGCAAAGACGTCAGCTGGGGCTCCCTGGCTGATCTGGGTGACGAGGTCGGAGGACCCGGCGAAGCTCAGCGCCACCTTGGTGCCCGGGTTCGCCGCCTCGAACTCGGCCGCCAGTTTCGTAAAGGTGGATTTCAATGAAGCTGCCGCGAAGACCGTCAGGGTTCCGGAGAGTTTGGCCGCCTCCCCGGCGCTGGACGCCGAGCCGCCGGTTCCTGAAGCTGCGCCCGGTCCGCTGGCAGGAGCTCCGGCAGCGCAGGCGCTCAGACCAGCGGCGAGCAGGGCGGCAACGACCAGAGCGGACGGCTTGTGCGGCAGCCTCATATGATGCCCTTTCCTTTGGGGGTTTCGATAATGACGGTGGTGGCTTTCACGACGGCGGTGGCGACGGAGCCAAGTTCCAGGCCCAGATCGCGCACGGCCTCGCTGCTCATCAGGGACACCACCCGGAATGGCCCGCACTGCAGTTCCACCTGAGCCATCACGGTATCGGTCGTAATGGCGGTCACGAGCCCCACAAAGCGGTTCCGGGCCGAGCTGCCCACCCGGGCGGGGTCTTCGGGAAGCTGGGCCTGTTCCCGGGCGAGCCGGGCGAGCTCCAGTCCGTCCACGGCCAGCCGGCCGGAATCATCCTTGAGCGGGGTCAGGTTTCCTTGCTCGGTCCAGCGCCGGACGGTGTCATCACTAACACCGAGGAACCGGGCTGCTTCGGAGACGCGAATCTTAGGCATATCTCCACTCTAATCCTCATTTGCGGTCCTGCTGGCAAATATTGACCGTATAAGCCAAAACTTGGTCGTCGCTAGGCAAGCACTTGCCCATAGCCTCAGATGACTCTCAGTCGTAAGCTCTGGAAGTGGGGCGGAGCCGCGGTCACCGAGGGAGCACTGCCATGAAGTGGGTCAGGCCGGGTCACCCGGAATACGACGAAAGACGAAAACTCTTCAACGCGATGATCGACCGCCACCCGGCCGTGATCGCTCAATGCGGCACCCCGGCCGAGGTGGCCGAGGCGTTGGCCTACGCGCGGACGCACGGCCTCGACGTCGCCGTCCGGGCGGGCGGCCATTCCGTCGCCGGCATGTCCCTGAACGACGGCGGCCTGGTGGTGGACGTCCGTCCGATGAAATCTGTCCGGGTGGACCCGGAAGCCCGCACTGCCACCGTGGGTGCGGGCCTCACCTGCGGGGAGTTTGACCGCGCAACCCAGGAATACGGCCTCGCCATTACAGGCGGGCGGGTCTCGACGACCGGTCTCGCCGGCTTCACGCTCGGGGGCGGGTCCGGCTGGCTGGAGCGCGCCTTCGGCTTTGCCTGCGACGACCTCGTCTCCGTGGACCTGGTCACTGCCGCCGGCGAGCAGGTGACGGCCAGCGCCGGGGAGAATCCCGAGTTGTTCTGGGCCCTGCACGGGGGCGGCGGGAACTTTGGCGTTGCCACGTCGTTCACCTTCGGCCTGCACCCGCTGGGGCCAAAGGTACATGCAGGGCTCCTGATGTGGCCGGGGGACGCGGCCGCGGAACTCAGCCGCGGCTACCGGGAACTGGCCCTTGCGGCTCCCAACGAAGAGTCCGCCACCCTCATCTACGCGATTGCGCCGGCGGAACCCTTTGTGCCCCCGAACATGGTCGGCAAGATGGCGGTGTGCGTCGTGTATGTGTTCGCCGGGGACGCCGCGGACGGCAAGGAACACGCCAAGGCCTACCGGGAACTTGGCCCAGTTGTGGACCTGGTTGGGGACACGGACTACGCAGACTTCCAGTGCTCCCTCGACGACCCGCCGGGCAAGTACAACTACTGGAGCGCTGACTATCACGACGAACTTTCCGACGACGCCTTGGACGTCATCATCGAATCGGCCCGGAACCTCCCGGGACCAAGTTCCCAGCAATTGATCGCCCATTGGGGCGGGGCCGTGAGCGGGCCCGCCGCTGCAACTACCCCGCTGCTGAACCGGAGCGCCAACTGGGTGAGCCACCCGTTCGGCCTGGGCGACACTCCGGAGGGCGGACAGGAAGCGAAAGCCTGGGTCAAACGGTTCCGCCAGGATATCTCCCCCTATGCGACCGGTGGTGTGTGGCTGAACTTCATCGGCAACGAAGGACAGGACCGGATTCGCGCGGCCTACGGCGAGGAAAACTATGCCCGCCTGGCGCAGGTGAAGCGCGAGTTCGATCCGCGGAACGTCTTCCGCGGCAACCAGAACATCCGGCCCGCCGTCATGGTGTGACCCCGCCGCGGTGACCCCGGGTGACCCCGCCGGCTTACCCGGCCGGCGCACGCTCGATGCCCGGGCCGGCGTCCGCAGACGGCGCTAGACTGCCTCCATGGCCGTCTACGTCGATCCGCCTCTTTGGCCTGCCCACGGAACGCGCTTTTCCCACCTTGTTTCGGACACCTCGCTTGCGGAACTTCACGCCTTCGCGGCGGCCGCCGGCATCCCGGAACGGGCGTTCGACGGCGACCATTACGACGTCCCCGAGGCCCGGCACGCGGCACTGGTGCAGGCCGGGGCCATCCCCGTGGAAGGCCGGGTCCTGGTCCGCAAGCTCATCGCCAGCGGTCTTCGGATCCCGGCCCGCCGGCGCGGAAAGGCCCTCCGCGTCCCGCTCCTGAACCGCTGGAACGAGGCGCTGCCGGGGCACGACGCCCTCTTCCTGGACCTGCTGGACCGCTGGGGCGAGGAGCACCGAAAATACCACGGCCGCACCCACCTGCTGGCCGTGCTGGAGGCCCTGGACGTCCTGTGCGAGCCGGCCGGTCCGCCCCGTGCCGTGGTGCTGGCCGCTTGGTTCCACGACGCTGTCTACCGCGGCGTCGCGGGCCAGGACGAGGAAGAATCGGCCCGGCTGGCCGAAGACCGGCTCCGGCATGCCGGCCTCCCTGCCGCCGAGGTCGACGAGGTGGTGCGCCTGGTACTGCTGACGGCCGAGCACTGCCCCGAGCCCGGAGACGACGCCGGCGCCCTGCTCAGCGATGCCGACCTCTCCGTCCTCGGCGGGGAACCGGAGGACTACGCGCGCTACCGGGCCGCCGTCAGGGAAGACTTCGCGCACATCGGCGACGCCGACTTCGCCGCCGGCCGCGCCGCCGTCGTCCGCCGGCTCCTGCAGCTCGATCCGCTCTTCCACACGGACCGCGGCCGCGAACTGTGGCTGGAGGCCGCCCGCCGGAACCTGCACGGCGAACTCGCGTGAACGGTGTCCCGGCCGCGTACCGGGAGCCGCCGCCGCTTAGGCGGAAACGCTGAGGTGGTTGGCGAGCCGGTCGAACGACTCACGCCACCCTTCGCCGTGACGGTCGCGGCTGGCCGCTGAGTCGAACGGACCCTGGGTGAACGTCATCTGGGTGCCGCCGTCGACCTCCTCCAACCGGACGGTGACCTCGGTCTCGAACCCGCGGGTGCCGTCCGGTTTATCCCAGGCATGGGTGAACACGAACAGGTGCGGCGGCTCGATGTCAGTGTGCACGCCGCTCCACCAGAACTCCTCCCCGGTGCTGTCCTGGATCATGCAGGCGCGGTACAGGCCGCCGACTTCGAGGTCGGCGTCGATGCTCTCACGCGGGACATGGAAGCCGCGCGGCCCCCACCACCGCGGAGCCTGATCCGGGTCCGTCAGTGCGGACCACACCACCTGGACGGGTGCCCTGAACTCGCGCACGATGACCAGCATGAGGTCCGTGTCGCCGGACGCCAGTTCACTCATGGTCCTCTCCCCCGGTTCCTTAGACGTGACAGCCGAGTCTCCCTCCGGCCGCACTTCCGCCCTAGCGGCGGACGTGGCTGTAGGTCGGCACAAACGGCGTATTAGTCGGGACGATCTGTTTGCCCAGCGGCATCAACGACACCGGAATGAGCTTGAGGTTGGCGATTGCCAGCGGGATGCCGATGATCGTGATGGCCATCGCGAAGGCCGTGACAACGTGCCCGATCGCCATCCAAATGCCTGCCACCAGCAGCCAGATGACGTTTCCCAGCAGGGTAAACACGCCGTTGCCGCCGGGCTTGTCCACCACCATGCGGCCGAACGGCCACAGGGTATAGGACGCGATGCGGAACGAGGCCAGCCCCCACGGAATGGTGATGACCAGCAGACAGCAGACGACGCCGGCAAAGAAGTATCCGAGGGCCAGCCACAGGCCGCCAAAGATCAGCCAGATGATGTTCAGGAGTGTCTTCATAGAACCATTCTCGCCCGTGGGAGTGACATTGGACCTAGGGGTTGGCCCGGAACAATCCCTGACTTTCGGGACGGCCCTTAGGCATCCGCCTGCTTGACCAGTGCGGCCTCAACATTGATCTTGACCTTGTCGCTGACCAGCAGCCCGCCCGCTTCGAGGGCGGCGTTCCAGGTCAGGCCGAATTCTTTCCGGCTGATGTCCGCCTCGGCACTGAAACCAGCCCGGGTGGCTCCGAACGGGTCCACCGCGACGCCCGTGTACTCGACCTCGAGCTCCACGGGCTTGGTGACATCGCGGATGGTGAGATCGCCGGTCAGGACATAGTCCTCGCCGTCGCCGCGGATCCCGGTGGCCCGGAACGTCATGTCGGGGTACTTCTCGACGTCGAAGAAGTCCGGGCCGCGGACGTGCCCATCGCGGTTCGAGTCTCCCGAATCGAAGCTGGCCGTCTTGACCGTGGCATGGAGGCTGGCATCCGCCAGAGACTCGCGGACCCTTGCCTCGGCGGTGGCTTCGTTGAACCGCCCGCGGACCTTGCTGATGCCCGCATGGCGGACGCTGAATCCGACTTCGCTATGGGACATGTCCAGCGTCCACACTCCGGGGGTCAAACCTTCGGGCAGAGTCACAACGGTCTCCTTCGAGCGGGGGCGGGGCTGTTCCCGCCGTGGTGGTCGGGGTATTCCCCCACCCTGCATGCTAACGAGGAAGCCCGCCCCGGGCTAGGTCCCGCGGGCCCTTGACGCGCGGCACTCACCGGCCCCTGCCCCGGGGCGCGGGGGCGTTCCGGCCGGCCGGACGTGCAGACAACAGCGCAAGCGTGAGTCCGCAATCCGTGGCCAATGCGTTCGCTGGCCATCGCTCCGCGGCCGGGTTACTCTGGCCTATGAATGCCGGGCAATCACCCAAGTTCGCAGAATTGTCCGCACACTCCCGATCAGCCAAGTGATGTGAGGAATCGTGGCCAGGTCCCTGGGGAAACGTGGCAAGGCGGGTATGGGCGCCTGCTTGCTGAGCCTGACCCTGCTGCTCTCCGCATGCCAGCCCGGGCCGCCGGAACCGGCACCGCGCCCAAGCCCCGGCACGCCGTCGTCGAATCCGGCACCTCCGTCGCCGAGTTCCGCACCGCCGTCGTCGGGTGCCGCGCCGGCGCCTGGCGAACCTGTGCACTTCACCGCCCAGGGGGACATCGGCGTCAGTACGGGTGCCAAAAAGGTGCTCGACGTCGTTGCCGGCCTCAATCCCCAACTGAACCTCGCGCTCGGCGACTTCGCGTACAAGGCCGGGCTCGAGCAGCAGTTCTGCGACATGGTCACAGCCCGTCTCGGCGAGGACTTCCCCTATCAGCTGGTGACCGGAAACCACGAGAGTGACGGCCACGACGGCGACATCGAGAAGTTTGTCCAATGCCTGCCCAACAAGCTGCCGGGCGTCCAAGGCGAATACGGCACCCAATGGCGGGTGGATGTCCCCGCGCAGAATCCCGTTGTCCGCTTCATTCTGGTCTCACCCGGCATCGACTTCCGGGACGGGCAGCCGCTGGATTACTCCAGGGGCAGCGAACGCTGGCGCTGGACCGCGGACGCCATTGACGACGCCAAGGCGCAGGACATTCCGTGGACCGTGGTGGGCATGCATACCCCCTGCCTGAGCATCGGCAACTACGACTGCCAGGCAGGGCAGGACTTCACGAACATGCTGATCGAGAAGAAGGTGGACCTCGTCCTGTCCGGCCATGACCACGTCTATCAGCGGACGCATCAGCTGTCCACGGGCGGGGACTGCGCGGAACTCGTTCCCGCCAGCTTCACCTCCGGATGCCTCGCCGACACCGACGCCTCCATGGTCCAGGGCTCAGGAACCGTGTTCGCCACGGTCGGAGTTGGCGGCGTCGGACTCTACAACGTGCATGCCGATGACCCGGAAATGCGGTATTTCGCCAGCACGTCCGGAAAGAACCAGGATCCCGCCCTCGGGACACTCGATGTCACGGCCACGGCGGATGAACTGGCCGCCCGGTTCGTTCCAGCAGACGGATATTCGTTCTCGGATTCCTTTACCGTCCGGCGCCGGTAACGGCTTCGCAGCCAGGGCCGCGTCCGGTCAAGGCAACCCGGCAACCTGGCCCGGGGCCTGGGGCCTGGGCCTGCCATCAGCCTCAGGCCGGTACCCAGATGCTGATCCAGTCGAGGGAGACGTGGCCCTGGGCCGTCGGGGCCGGGCAGCCTGTCAGGCAGGACTCGGTCTGCAGGATCAGGTGCATGGGCGTCGTCGGCGCCTTGGTGCTGGCGCCCAGGGAACGTCCGTCCAGGAAGAACTCAACGCGCCCGGGACTCCATTCCATCGTGGCAACATGCCACGATGTTACGGACTGGTCGGAATCGAATTTCTCGAACGCGTCCGCGCCATTCCGGTCATAATGGACGGCGCCGTAAATGATTTTGGCCAGATCCCCTTCGGGGAAATCCACCTCACCATCCCGGGGCCAGACGCCGCTGTCCGGCCACAAAAGCCATGCCGTCTTGAACCCGGGTATGGCATCGGCCCGGTAGCGGACCGAGTACCGGCCGTAGAGGAGGCTGTTGGCGCGGGGCGGGTTGGAGCTGGCGTTGGGGATCTTGGGCGTCGGCGCCGCCCCCATCGTGATCCCGTTCTCGGAGTGCAGGTACCAATCCAGCGATCCGTTGCGGACGCTGAGAACTTTCGACGGGTAGTAGCCGGTCTTTCCGCCGCCGCGTTGTCCGGCGGTGTCCGGCGTCCCGTCTTTGTAGCCGGCGCTCCACCGGGCCCGGTAGAGGGGGCCGGGAAAGCCTCCTAGCGGGACGTCGCCGGCGGAGAAATCCTCGACAAAGACCTGCTTCCAGCCGGGCAGATCTCCAGTCATTGTCACGTCCGTGGTCCGGGCCGGCGCCTGGCCGGGCCCCGTTTGGAGTGCGGGCCCGCTATCCGGCGCGGTCGCCGTCGCCGGCGCGGCCTCCGTAGCGGAACCTCCTTCAGGAGCCCCGGTGGGCACCGCCGGCTGGGAGCCAGAGGTTTGGGAGGCAGAGGTTTGGGAGCCAGCGGTTTGGGAGCCAGCGTCCGGCGTGGCTGACGGATCCGCCGGCGACGCCGAGGTGAACATCGGCCGCTCGCCCGTTGGGCCGCCGTCCGCTCCACACCCCGCCAGCGCCATGACGGGAACCAGCACTAGGGCGGGAACCAGCAAGGACCGGAAAATGAGGAGACGCCGGCGGGCTGTCGGCACGCGCCCCCTATGTACGGGTGTCCGCATCCGGCCAGTGTCGCACGGAGGCAACAGCCCATCAACCATTTCAAGGCATTTTTAGTTGAATTTTCAAGTTAATCCAAGGTTAATGCAAGGTGCCGTGGCCAGACTTTAACCCTGGGGTAAATCACTAAGTTGTCGACAACTGGTCAGCGTCAGTCTTGGGTCTATTTCCCGGTCGGAGGGGCCGGGGAACGCTGCAGTTGAGGCGAGCAGAATACGTCATTGAGTGGTGAGGCCAGTGTCCATCCCGAATCTCAAGCCGAACGCGCGCCCCCAAACGACGCCCCCGCCGGCAAATCCGTCAGTCAGCGTGGTGATTCCCACGTTGAACGAGGCGATGAACCTGCCGTGGGTACTGCGGCGCATGCCCTCATACGTGGATGAGGTGGTAATCGTTGACGGCCGGTCCCTGGACGCCACAGTGGATGTCGCCCGGGCGCTGCGCCTCGACGTCGTGGTGGTGGCAGAAACCCGTCCCGGCAAGGGAAACGCAGTGCGTGCAGGATTTGCCGCTGCCTCCGGGGACATCATCGTCATGCTTGACGGAGACGGCAGCATGGACCCCCAGGAGATCGGCTGGCTGGTGACTCCGCTCCAGCACGAATACGACTTCGTCAAAGGATCCCGTTATGTGACCGGCGGCGGCTCGGACGATCTCACCTGGCTGCGCAGCGGGGGAAACAAGATGCTCACCGGGCTCGCCAACGCCGTTCTCCACAGCGACTATTCGGACCTTTGCTACGGCTACATCGCCCTCCGCCGCGAATGCGTTGATATTTTGGAGCTGAAGTCGGACGGCTTCGAGATCGAAACGGAACTGATTGTCCGGGCTTCAAGGGCCGGACTGCGCATTGCCGAGGTTCCCAGCCATGAGCTGTCCCGCATCTCGGGCCAGTCGAACCTGCACACGTTCCGGGACGGCTGGAGGGTCCTCCGCACCCTCGCCCGCGAGCGCGTGAGCTGGGAGGCGCCGACCGCCGGAGCCCGCCCCGAGGCCCTGCGACGAGTCAAATACAAGTACCCCAGCGCAGTGTTCCCGCACGTTCCCACCGATCCCAGCAGCGTTCTGGGCGCACGGGCGGGTGAGTAAGATGCCCGAGCATCCCGGCTTGCCGGCAGTGTCTGTGGTCATTTGCTCCTACTCGGAGGACCGGTGGGACCTGCTGATGGGCGCACTGGACTCGGTCCGCACCCAGACTGTCCCGCCCAAGCAGACAATCGTCGTCGTCGACTACAACGTGGACCTGTACAAACGGCTGATCTTCACCGTCCCGGACGCAGTGATAGTCGAGAACAACGGACCCAAGGGCCTCTCCGGCGCCCGGAACACCGGAGCCGCCGTCGCCAAGGCAGAGATCGTGGCCTTCCTCGACGACGACGCCGAAGCCGAGCCCGATTGGCTCGAGCGGCTCGCGGCCCTCTACGACGATCCTGACGTTCTCGCGGTGGGCGGCCGGGTGGAACCGCTCTGGGAAGCCGGCCGGCCAGGCCATTTCGCCAACGAACTCGACTGGATTGTCGGCTGCACGTACCGGGGAATGCCCAAAGTCGCCGCCGAGGTTCGCAATGTCATTGGCGCGAACATGTCCTTCCGTGCCGATGTCCTGGACCGTGCAGGCGGTTTCAACACAGCCCTGGGGCGCCAGGACGCCGTTCCACTGGGCTGCGAGGAGACCGAACTGTGCATCCGCGCCGTCATCGGAACTCCCGGATCCCGCGTGGTCTATGAACCCGCTGCCCTGGTCCACCATCATGTTCCGGCCGGGCGCGGCACACTGCGCTACATGCTTGCACGGTCGTGGTCCGAGGGAATTTCCAAGGCCCAGGTCAGCAAGGTGGTCGGGCACAAGCGGGCACTGGGCCCGGAACGGCGCTACGTCCGGCAGGTCCTGCCCCGGGCGGTGTTTGCCGGAGTCCGCGGCTGGCTCCGCGGCGAGGACCCGGCGGGGCTCGGCCGGGCAGCGGTCATCATCGCCGTGCTCGCCGCCACCGCGACCGGCTATGTCCGCGGCCGCCGCCTGCCCGCCGCGCCCGCCCCGCAAAAACCGGTTCCGGTGTCCCCGGACGAGCCTTGGAGGGAAGTCCAGTGAACCGTCCGGATGATGTTCCCGACCCCGCACACGGCACCGCGAAGCGTTTGCACCCGGATCCACCTGACCGCAGGAACCCGACCCCAGAAAGCTTGGACCATGAGCCAGTCTGAACGCGACGTGAAACAGCCGATTAGTGCCTCTACAGGAGCCTCCTTCGATGTCCACGGGATCGTGGGAATCGAAGTGGAGGCCGGGACGCCGGGTGAACCGCAACTGCGGGATATGCTCGCCCCCTTCCTTGGGGAGTCCCGCGCCCCACGCCGGATAAGCATCGGCGGAAAGATATCGCCGGTCTCCGGCCAGTCGCACGCCGAGGATGCCTACCGTTTCACCGGTGACTCGCTCTACATTCCCTCGGACCGCGTCCAGATCCTCGAGACGAAGGACGGGTACCGGATCGAAGGCGCCGGCGAGCTCCTGACCACGGTGATTCCGTTGCTTGACCGTCTCTGCGTCCAGGACGAAACGGCGATGATTCATGCCGCGGTGGTGGACTTCCGCGGCTCCGGAGTCCTGCTGCCGGCCTGGGGCGGGGTCGGAAAGACCAGTACGGTCGCGAAGCTGGTTGCCATGCCCGACGTGCGGTTCATGGCAGACGACTGGGCCTTCATGGGCGCCGGCGGAATGCTCATGGGCTACGCCAAACCGATGTTCATCAAACCGCACCACCGCGCCATCTACCCGGACATGTTCCGGGGGACGCGCAAGCCCCTGGCCCCCGGATGGCTGACCACTCCCGTGGCCCATCTGGCCACGGCAGTCCATCCCGTCATCGTCCGCTACCCGAAAACGGCCGCCTTCACCAGGCGCTGGTCCCCCGAGCACCGCATGGTGCAGCCGGAGCACGTCTTCGGGGCGCAGCGCATATCGTCGGCGGCGCCGACCCAGCTGGCCATCTTCCTTGAACGCTTTGACGGCGCGGACGCGCGGCTCGAGTCCCGGAGCGCCGAGTGGATGACGTCCCGGATCGTCGGCAACTTCCATTCGGAACTCCCCATGGTGTCGCGGCGGCTCGTCGAGGCCCTCGGCGCCACCAGCCTGGTCCCCCTGGAAGACCATTTCGGCCAGAAGGCAGCGGTGGTGCGCCGGGCCCTGGAAGACGTTCCCTGCTGGCTGCTCCGGCTGCCCGCCGCCTGGTCCGCGGACCAGGCCTCTGATTACATCGCAAACCTGGTCCGCTCAAAACTGGATGAGTGAGGCGAGGCGACGTGAGCGATCTGAAGGTGTCGGTTGTCGTTCCGGCGCGCAATGCCGCCGCCTGGCTGGCCGAGTGCCTCGAATCGATCCGCAACGAGCACCCGCACGAAATGATCGTCATCGATGGCTGCTCGACCGATGACACGGCAGCAATCGCCCGGGAACACGGGGCCACCGTCATCTCCGACGAGGGGCGCGGCCTGCCGGCGGCACGGATGCTCGGCGCCCGTCGTGCCACCGGTGAGATAGTCGCCCTAATCGACGCCGACGTCGTCCTTCCGCCGGACAGCCTGCGCCGGCTGCTGGCCGAATTCGAGTCCGGCGGCTACGACGGCCTGCAGTTCGGGCTGGCCAGCGAAGCCGACGGCCCCGGGTATTGGGGCGCGGCGCTGGCGTGGCATCACAACCACAGCCGGGTGCGCAGCTGGTTCGGCGTCAGCGCGACGCTCATGCGCCGCGACGTGCTGCTCGCAGTCGGGTTCGACGACGACTTCCGCTCCGGAGAGGACGTGGAGCTCAGGATCCGCCTGGAGCAGGCAGGCTACCGGCTCGGCGTCTCCGACTCCGTAGTGGTCAGGCACCGGTTCGGCGACACGTTCGACTTCGCCCGCGACCAGTGGGTCCAGGACGGGGCCGGGATGGCCCGGACCGTCCGCAAGCATCGGGGCCACGGCTGGCTGGTTTTCCTGCCGTTGCTGGCCACCGTGCGGGGCGTGGGCATGTCCTTGTTCCGCGCACCGCGTTTCCTGCCGTATTGGATGGGCTTCTTCTTCTACAACTACCGCGCCATGTTCGGGGAACTCCTGCGGCCGGCCCACAGCCCCATCTCGGTCGGCGGGAACGCGGCCTGGTTAGCGGCCGCGAGGATCGCGCCCATGGTGACGGGGTTCCTGTTCTGGGCGCTTGCGGCCCTCGTGCTGCCGCCGGAGCAAATAGGCCTCGGCTCGGCGGTGGTGTCTGCCGCCCTCCTGACCGTGCAGCTGGGGATGCTCGGCGTCGGGCCGGCCACGCTGACGCTTCTGCCCGCCGAAGCGGACGGCGGGCGTCGCCTCATCGCCACGAGCCTGCTTACCGTCGCCGCCTTCTCCCTGTTTGGCGCGGGCCTGCTGGTCGTCATCACACGCTGGCTCGGCACGGGTGTGGGCCAGGCCTGGAACGATCCCCTGGTCACCGTCCTCTTCCTGGCCACGGCGCTCCTGGCCGCGAGCGCGTACCAGCTTGACCACGTGGGCGTAGCCCAGGAACGAGCCGACCGCACCCTGGTCAGGAGCCTCGTGCAAAGCCTCGTGCAGCTCGCGGTTCTGGCCGCCGGATTCGCCGTCGGGCTGCGTGACCTTTCGGTGGTGGTGGGCGCTGTTGCGGCCGGCGCGCTGGCCAGTGTCCTCGTGGGCCTGCGCCAGCTGAGCCGGGCCAAGGTATCCCCCGACTGGAGGCACGGTCTCCGGCCCCGCCCGGCCCTGAAACTCCTGAAGCCGGGGCTCCCCAACCACGCCCTCATGCTGGCGGACCGCGCGCCGGGATACCTGCTTCCGCTCATCGTTGCAGCCACTCTTGGCGCCGCCCCGACTGCTGCGTGGTACATGGTGTGGATGATGGCCTCTGCGGTGTTCTTCGTACCGCAGTCGGCCGGATTTACCCTGCAGACGGCCCTCGCTGGAACGCGGGAGAAGCCGGGCCTGGTGGCATCCGCGCTCCGCGCCAGCTTCATGTTGACTCTCGTGGCCGGGCTGATCCTGTTGCTGGCCGGGCCCCTCCTTCTGGGCTTCCTCGGGTCGCAGTACGCGTCCGCGTGGGTCCTTCTCCCCGTGCTCGTTCCGGCACTACTCCTGAGCTGTGTGACACAGGTCTACTACGGGTTGTGCCGGGCCCGGGGGCGACTTTTTGAATCCACACTCGTCGCCACCCTGGCCGCCATCCTGGTCGTGGCACCCGCCGCGGCCGTGGCCCAGCAATATGGCCTTACCGGAGTCTCCGTGCTCTGGGCCGTTGCACAAGCGACGGCATCGCTGATCGCCGCTCGGCGTCTGATCACCCTGACGCGAGTGAAGTCCGCCGCCACGGCGGGCGAGATTCCCTCAGCGGCGCGCCACCAGCCGACCTGAATCGAGAAATCATGACACGCGAAACGGCAGCAAGCCCCCCAGTGCCCACCGCCCACCGCCATGATGCGCGGGTGCAGTACGGCGGCGCGAAACCGCCTACCCACCGCAACCTCGGGCTGACACCGACGTGGCACGTCGGCGCCCTGGCCGCGGCAGCCGGGGCCGCCCTCGTCCTCGGTGTCTGGGGCATGACGCAGGTCGATCCCCTGCGGATCGGCGGGGCCGGTCTTATCGAGGCCCTCCCGCCGGCCTATTTCGTGGCACTCGCGCTCAGCCTGGCCGGGTTCGTCGCCTCGTTGAGCCTCCGCCGCCTCGTTCCGGCCCTTCTGACCTGGCAGCTCCTGGTCACGGTGGTAATCCTGGCCGGCGCCGACCCCATCATCCACGGCCTCCCCCGGCTTGAGGCGAGCTTCCGCCATATGGGCATTGCCGACAACATCGCCCAATCGGGCCAGCTGGATCCGACCCTCGACGCGTACTTCAACTGGCCCGGATTTTTCACCCTGCTGGGGATGTTCTCCGGGGCGACCGGGGTCAAGGACATCATGGGCATCGCAACATGGGCGCCGGTGGGGATCAACATTCTCATGCTGGCACCGCTCCTGGCCTTGGCCCGGCGGTTGACGGCCAATCCGCGCCATGCCTGGGCGGCTGTCTGGATCTTCTACCTGAGCAGCTGGATCGGACAGGACTACCTGTCGCCGCAGGCCTATTCGTTCCTCCTCCTGCTCACCCTGGTTGCCTGCCTGCTCAGCGTCTTTGGCGGATGGGCCTGGCCCACGGAGCGCACCCGGTTCTCCCGGTGGCTTGCCCGGAGCGTCAGCAAGCTCGACGGCGCGGTCCCCCGGCAGGGTGTCATGGAACCGCCCCGGGCGGATGCTGCGGCTCTGGTTGTGGTCTGCGCGCTGATCCTGCTGGCCATGACGGCCTCACATCAGCTCAGCCCCTTTGCCGTGATCCCCATCCTGGCAGCACTGCTCCTGACGGGTCGTCTCCGGCTGCGCTTCCTGCCGGTTGTTGCCGTGCTCCTGCCCGTGGGCTGGTTGCTCTTCGCGGCGTCAACATTCCTGCAGGGGCACTTCGGCCAGCTGTTCGGCTCGCTCGGTGACATCGGCGCGAACAGCCTCGGTGCGCTGAGCACGAGGGTTTCAGGCAGCGACGCCCATATGTTCGTCGTCTATACACGCATGGCCGAGGTCGCGCTGGTCTGGGTTCTTGCCGCCGTCGGCGCTTTTGTGGGCTACCGGCGGAAGGCGCCGTGGCTGGCGGCCGCGGCCGGGGCAGTGGCTCCGCTGGTACTGATCCCCCTCCAGCCGTATGGCGGCGAGCTTCTCCTGCGCCTGTACCTGTTCAGCCTGCCGTTTGCGGTGTGCCTGGCGGTGCTGCCGCTGATGTCGGACAAGACCGCCGGGCTGGGCCTGCGGCGAGCCCTCGGGCTGCTGCTAATGGGCGCGGTCCTGGCAACGGCCACGGTTGTTTCCCGCTACGGAAATGACGGCATGGAGAGCTTCAACGACGACGAAATCGCTGTCGTGAACCGCCTCTATTCGACTGCACCTACGGGCGCCGTCCTCATCGAGGCAGTTCGCAACACCCCGTGGAGATTCCAGCACTACGCGGACTATGACTACCGGGCGCTCGTTGCTGCCGAGCCCATTCCCAACGCCCCGCCGCTCAGCTGTGACGCGGCCAACCAGATCGCCCACAAGGCGGGCGCGTACCTCATCATCACCGAAAGCCAGCAGGAGGCAGCCGAGCTTCGCGGTTCGACTCCCGCGGGCGACCTTCAACGTTTTATCGCCACATGCGCCACCAGTCCGGGCTGGACAAAGGTTTACGAAAACGCCGGCGGCGTGATTTTTCACATCGAAGGAGTTAGCAATGGCAACTGAACGCAGCTACGTGAGCTATGCGACGGCGGCAGTCGCCATAGCGGCCATACCGCTCTCGTTTGTCGGCCCTGAGGGGCTGCGCCTGGCAGTGATAGGCCTGCTGATGCTGGCCGGGCCTGGAACAGCGCTGGTCCTGGTCCTCCGCTTCGATCCCCCGCGCTCAGCCCACGCCACCGGGGCACTTCCCCTCAGTATCGCCATCGCAATTGCCTTCAGCCTCGCGATGTCCACCCTCGTGGCGACGGCGATGATCTATGCACGGCTCTGGTCACCGCCGGTGGGCGTCTGCGTCCTGTCGATCGTGACCCTCGCCATCCTGGGCCTTGAGCTCAGGCGGCCAAAGCACGTCCTGGTGCGTGCAAAATGATCATCTTCCTGATAGGACTGGCCACCGTATCGGCGCTCGTGAGCTGCGATGTGCTGCGCGTGTTGAAGCCGGACAAGGCACTCCCGCGGCCCGTGGTGATCACCACCGCGGCCCTGCTGGCCGTAGTCGGCATCTCGGTGGTCGTGCAGTTGGTCCACCTGGCGCAACTGGCATGACAGAAGCCAACCCACTCCGTGCTGCGGCACGAGCCCACATCAACACGTCGAACCAAGCACGGAAAGTATTGTCAATGAGAAAACTCAAAGCACTCAGCATGGCGGGGACGCTCGGATTGCTCGTAGCCGGTTCCCTTGTTTTTGGTTCAGCCCAGGCCGCGACCGCCGCAACCTGCAGCCCGGCACCCACAAACTCCTATCCCGGCAGCGTTGTACTTGCCACGGGTTTTGAGGCGGGCGGCTGGTGCGGCCTCATCCCCAAGGTGTCAGGAACGGGCACGGCAACTACCAGCTCCCTCAACCATTCTGGTACCCGTTCAGCCAAACTGCACGTGACCACGGATTCCGGTTCGCTCGCGAACCTCTCCTCGCCGGCGTTCGCTTCAGGAACCAAGACCTCATACGCCGATGGATGGTTCAAGATCACCGTGGCCGGCGTTTCCGGCAATGACGTCCCATATTTCCGGTTCTTCTCCGGATCGACGCGCGTTGCGGACATCTACCGCTACAACAGCAATGGGCAGTTATGGCTCCGCGTGACGGCGCCGAACGGCACTTTTGTCTACACGAAGCTGATCGCATCAAGCATTTCCCTGAGTGCGTGGCACCACGTCAGCATGCGGGTGACCGCCAACGGCAGTTCGTCAACAATCCAAGTCTGGTTCGACGGCGTGCAGCGATACAGCAGCTCGAGCGTCAGCATGCTGGGGAGCAGCTTGAGCAAGGTTCAGCTCGGGGCCGAGCACAACCGGCAGAAGGGCGACGAATACATCGATGACGTCATCATCAAACGCTCCTAGGAACTGAGCCGACGGGGACAGGCGCAGGCGGCAACAGCAGCGTTTGATGCCGGCCCGTTCGGTGAGCGGCAGCGGGGGAACCGTCCCGCGCTGCCGCTCTCCTGCGTGTGCGCCGTGAAGCAGGTGCCTAGTGCTCCGTACCGCCGTGCGGCCTATGCCGCGTGCCTCGTCCGGGCCGGGCTCATGACTAGGACTTGGCTGACTGCACGAAGTCCCTGATTTTGGCCAGGTCCTTGATGCCGCGCGCCGACTCGACGCCCGAGGAGACGTCGACTCCCCAGGCGCCGGCCTCCGCCGCTGCCCGGGCCACGTTGGCAGCATCGAGGCCGCCGGCGAGGAGCCACTTCCGCCCGTCAAGCGCCAACGCCCGGACGGAGCCGTAGTCCCAGGCTTCGCCGGATCCCGGGACGGCGGCGTCGATCAGGAGCAGCTCCTCGCCCCAGCTGGTGAAGGCTTCCGCGGTGGCGGCCATGGTGACGGCACGGATCAGCTTCATCCCGGCATCGTGCACTGTCCGGACGTCTGCGGGTGAGCGGTCGCCGTGAAGCTGGACCCAGGTCAGGCCGGCCTCGCGGGCGAGGGCCACGGCGTCGGCGGCCGGTTCGTGCCGGAACACCCCCACCGCGGGCATCCCGTCGGGGACGTAGGCGAGGAGGTTCCTGACCTGTTCCGGCGTGACTTCACGGGGGCTGAGGGTCAGGACGAAGCCGACCGCGTCCGCGCCGGCGTCGGCCGCGGTGCGGACCGAGTCCGGGGTGCTAAGACCGCACACTTTGACAAACATTCGGGCTCCTTCTGCACGCTTCCTGCCTCTGACGTTAGCAAGACCGCTCCGCCGCCGCCGACTTTGCGTCAGTGCCGGCATAACCGGCAGCAGCACCAGCAGCCGCCGACGCGCCGACGCGACCCGGGGCGGACCAGCCACGCCGGGCGGGCCAGCCACGCCGGGCGGGCCGATAGGCTGAGGCCATGGAGATCATCCGTTATGCCGAGCTCAAAGCACACCCCTGGCGCAACGGCGGCGGGGTGACGCGCGAAGTGGCACGCCATCCCCGGACCCCGTCCGTACAGACCGCCCAAAGCACTGCGCAGGACACCGCCTGGGACTGGCGGGTCAGCATTGCCGAGGTTTCCACGGCGGGCGCCTTCTCCACTTTTGCCGGCATGGACCGCGTGCTGACCGTGATCGACGGCGAGTTGTTGCTCCTGAGCGTCGACGGCGCCGAGCACCCGCTCGAGAAGTACCGCCCGTTCCGGTTCTCCGGCGGCGCTGACTCTGCCGGGGCACTGCCCACCGGAGACATCAAGGACCTGAACGTCATTACCCGCAACGGCTCCTTCAAGGGCTACACGTCCATCATCGAACTATCCAAGAAACGCGCCCATCCGGTGTTCGCGGGCCAGTTCGGCATCCTCCTGCAGGGCTCCGCCACCGTCAGCCCCGGGACGGCGGGCGAGGCGGCGGCCGACGTCGTTCCTGAAACGGAGCCCGTCGAGCTGAACCGTTATGACGCCGTCGTCGGCTCCGATACCGCGACGCCGGAAATCCTGGGCCGCGGCTTCCTGGCAGTGGTCTCCATCGATCCGGCGGAGCCGGGCACCGACTAGTGCCCGTCCGCCTTCACGCGGGCACCGCTGACGCCGACCGAGTCCCCCGAGAGCCGCTGCGCAAGCCAGATGGGAACGATCGAGACCACGATCAGCACGACGGCCACGACGTTGACCACGGGCGCCTGGTTCGGCCGGAAGAGGTTCTGCAGGATCCAGATCGGCAGCGTGGTCTCGCCGGCCCCGATCGTGAACGTGGTCACGATGATCTCGTCGAAGCTCAGCGCGAAGGCCAGCAGCCCGCCGGCCAGCAGGGCGGAACGCAATTGCGGGAATGTCACCAGGCCGAAGGTGGTGAAGACGCCGGCGCCGAGATCGGCCGAGGCTTCCTCCAGGCCGGCACTGGTGCGGCGGAGCCGTGCAATGGCGTTGTTGAACACCGTCACCATGCAGAACGTGGCGTGGGCGATCACCACCGTCCACAGGCTCAGCGGGACGCCCAGGATTGTGGTGAACATGTTGTTCAGGGCGATGCCCGTGACAACCCCGGGCAACGCGATGGGCAGGATCACCAGGAGGTTGATGACGTCCCGGCCGAAGAACTTATAACGCTGCAGTGAGATCGCCAGCAGCGTCCCCAGCACCAGCGAGATGAGGGTCGAGACCACTGCCACCCACAGGGAGGACAGGACGGCCTCCCTGACGCCGGGCGAGTCAAAAGCCTTGGCCCACCATTCCAGCGTGAAGCCCTTGGGCGGCCAGCCGAACGTCCGGTCCGCGTTGAACGAGTTCACCACCACCAGCATCAGCGGGATGTAGATGAACAAAAGCACCAGTGCGGTAATGACGCCCAGGACCACTTTGGCGCCACGGGAAAGTCTCATGATGCTCCTCGCGCTACAGGTTGTTCAGGGCGCCGGTGCGGCGGACGATGAAGAGGTAGAACATGATGATGGCGATCGGCACCAGCGATACCGCGGCGGCGAACGGCAGGTTGTTGGCCGCCCCGACGTTCGCGTAGACCACGGTGCCGAGCATCTGGGTGGTACCGCCGACGATCTGGGCGGTGATGTAGTCGCCCAGGGACAGGGAGAACGTGAAGATCGTGCCGGCGATGATGGAGGGGACCAGCAGCGGAAGCATGACAAGGCGCATCGTGGTCAGCGGCTTCGCGCCAAGGTCCCCGGAGGCCTCCAGCAGGGAGTCAGGCACCCGGTCAAAGCCCGCGTAGATCGGGAGGATCATGTACGGCAGCCAGATGTAGGACAGCGTCAGGATGACGGCGGTCTCGCCATAGCCCGGCGACGACAGGCCGATCGGCGCTCCCAGCCACTCCAGCAGCCCGCCCTCTGCCAGGACGTTGCGCCAGGCGTAGGCCTTGACGAGGTAGCTGGCCCACAGCGGCATCAGCACGGCCACCACGAGCAGTTTCTCCCAGCGGGCGGGAGCCACCTTGGCTATGAAGAACGCGATGGGCAGGGCAAGGATCATGTCGATCACGGTGACCGCCACGGCGATCCAGAGTGTTCGCAGGGTGATCCGCTGGTACACCGGATCGGTCAGGACCGTGACGATGTTCTCGGTGGTCCACTCCGTGGACACCTCTCCGGTGAAGGTGTCCACGGTCCAGAACGCGGTGATCAGCAGTGCCGCCAGGGCGGCGATGTAGACAAGCACCAGCCAGCCTGCCGGGGCTGTGAGCAGCGCGGCAAGCCTCAGCCGGGGCGAGCGGTGCAGCAGCGCCGAGAAGTTGTTGGCTTTCGCCCGGGGCACGGCCCCGGAGTTACGGGGCGGGCCGGGCGGAAGCTGTTGCGTCTGTTGTGCCATGTCGCCTTAGTTTCTGCCGGCCCGCGGGGCCGGCTGTTCTTTCCGGATTCGGTGCGGTCAGAGGCCGGGAATCAGCCCTTGATCTCCGTCCAGGACTTGGTCCATTCCGAATAGTCCGTGCACTTGACGTCCTTGCGCCCATCGAGGCATTCGGCCACCGGAGTGGTCCAGTACCAGATCCGGTCGGCGTAGGCCGCATCACCGGAGTGGTAGGTCTCGCAGTGGTTGGGATCCTTGGTCTGTTCGCAGGCCTTGGCGTTCGCCGGGGATTCGCCAAAGTACTCCGCCACCTGGGCGTTCACCTTGGGGCTGGCGATGTAGTCGAGCCACTTGTAGGCGCAGTTCGGGTTCTTGGTCTTGGACCCGATCATCCACGTGTCAGACCATCCGGTGGCACCCTCGTCCGGGATGAGGGTCGCGACCTTGGCTCCGTCGGCCTGCGCGATGCTGGCCCCCACCTGCCAGGTAGTACCGACCACGGTGCTCCCGGATGTGAAGGCCTGGACTTCCTTGAGGACGTCGCTCCAGTACTCGCCGATGTGAGTTCGCTGCTGCTTGAGCAGATCGACGGCGGCGGCCAGTTGGTCCTTGTCGAGGGCGTAGGGGTTCTTGATGCCCAGCTCCGGCTTGTGTGCCATGAGGTAGACGGCGGCATCGGCGATGTAGATCGGCGAATCGTAGGCCGTGACCTTGCCGGTGTTCTTGGCGGCATCGTCAAACACCGCGCTCCAGGAAGTGGGCGCCGGGGTGACCTTGTCCGTGGTGTACATCAGCAGGTTGGCGCCCCAGCCGTGGGGCATTCCGTAGTTCACACCATTGACGGTGTTCCAGGCCTTGTCCTTCAGGAACGGATAGATGTCCGGGTAGTTCTTCAACAGGCTCATGTTGACCGGCTGCACATCCTGGCCAGCGACCAGGCGCAGCGAGGCATCCCCGGAGGCCGAGACGACGTCGTACTGCCCGGTGCGCATCAGCGTCACGGCCTCATCCGAGGTGCCGAACGGCTTGAAGCTGACCTTGCACTGGGTCTCCTGTTCGAACGGATGCACCCAGTCGACCGCCGGGTCGTTGCTCCCGTCCTCGGCGTACCCGGGCCACCCGAGGATGGACAGCTGGCCCTCACCGGTGCCGATCTCCGTCTTGGTCGCCTGCGCCGATGGTGCGGAACCCCCTCCACCACTGGTTCCGCAGCCGGACAGCATGAGTGCTGCCGCCGCAACCACCCCGACCACGAGGGAGGCCTTCGTTCTTGGTGCCATGATCCTTACCTTTCGCTGGGGGTGAATCGGTGCAGGACTAAATTTCCGCGCTTCGGGACGGACGCCCGGCACGGCCCGGCATCAGGTGCCGGGGGCCGGAAGCCAGACGACGGCGTCGTCGCTCCAGCTGACGGTGACCGGCCGGTTCACCAGTTCCTCGTCGTTGCCGGGAAGCTTGTCCGGCACGAGCGCGACGACGACGGGCCCGCCGTCGAGCTGCACGCGAACCTGGGTGGCGTGCCCGACGTACACGAACGACGTCACCGTTCCGGGCAGTGAGGTTGTGCCGGCCCCGTGTTCCGGTTCCCCGGCCCAGGTGACGAGCAGCCGTTCGGGACGGACGCAGAAGGGCTCCGCGCGGCCATAGACCGCCTGGGCTTGGCCGGCGTCGAAGATATTGGAGGTGCCGACGAAATTGGCCACGAAGATGCCGCCGGGGCGCTCGTAGATTTCGTGTGCCGTGCCGATCTGCTCGATGCTCCCGTTGTTGAAGACGCCGATCCTGTCGCTCATGGTCAGGGCCTCTTCCTGGTCATGGGTGACGAAGATGAACGTAATGCCCAGGGAGCGCTGCAATTCTTTGAGTTCGACCTGCATCTGCTGCCGGAGCTTCAGGTCCAGGGCGCCGAGCGGCTCGTCCAGCAGGAGGACCTTCGGCTCGACGACGAGCGCCCGGGCCAGGGCAACGCGCTGCCGCTGGCCGCCGGAGAGCTGGGCGGGTTTGCGTCCGACGAACTTGCCCAGCTGGACGCGGTCCAGGGCTTCCCTGGCCCGCTCCCGTCGCTGGTTCCCGGGCATTCCGCGCACCCGCAGTCCGTAGGCGACGTTGTCCACGAGCGACATGTGCGGGAACAGTGCGTAGTCCTGAAAAACGGTGTTGACGTCGCGCTGGAAGGGCGCCATCGCGGTGACGTCCTTGCCCTCGAGTTCGATGCTGCCGGAGGTCGGGAGCTCGAAGCCGGCGATCAGCCGCAGGACCGTGGTCTTGCCGGAGCCGGACGGGCCGAGCATGGAGAAGAATTCCCCGTGCCGGATGTCCAGGTCCACGGCATTTACCGCGGTGGTATCCCCGAAGACCTTCGTGAGTTTGCGCAGGCGGATCGCCGGAACCTCTTCGGTACCGGTCGACGTGCCAGCGGCCAGTGTTTCGGTCATGCGGTTGCGCCTAACGTCGTTGCCAGATCGTCCACGAGAAAGCCACACAGCAGAATGTGATCCAGTCCACACCGGGCTGCTGGCCAAAATGCTATTACTTCATAGGATTTATGTATAGACCCTCTGCAAAGCCCGGATTAGGATGTCATCAGCCCGGGCGGCGCACGGCGGCGCCGCTCCCGGACACTGCACTCGGACTCTGCACCCGGACACTGCACCCGGACTCTGCATGAAGGCCCGGCCGGGGGCGGCCGCATACCGCCGGAGGGAAGGGAGGCCCTGATGTTGTTGTCGCCCAAGGGCGCCTCCCGGAGCCTGGCGGCTGTGTTCACGCCGATCAAATCCCGCGGCCTCGTGGACGAGGTGTGCGGCCGGATCGAGCAGGCGGTGGAGACCGGGCTGCTGACCAGCGGCCAGCGGCTCCCGAACGAAACCGAGCTCGCCGCGGCCCTCGGAGTGTCTGCGGTGACGGCACGGGAGGCCCTGTCCCAGCTGCGCGCCTCGGGCATCATCCGGACCGCCCGCGGTCGCAGCGGCGGAAGCTTCATTGCCGACAACGTGCTGCCCTCCCGGGAACGGGCCCTGACGCAGCTGCACGAGTTAAGCCGGCTGCAGATCCGAGACTTGGCGCTGCACTACCAGGCGATCGCCGCCGCCTGCGCGGGAGTCGCCGCCCGGCGCTCCGATGCCGCCGACATCGCCACGCTGCGCTCGTTCATCCCGGCGGAGGACGACGACTCCCTGAGCTGGCGCCTGGCGCTATCGGAGTTCCTGCTGGAAGTCGCGGCCATTGCCCGCTCCGCCCGGCTCGCCCGGGAGCTCATCCGGCTGCAGGCCGATCTTGGCACCCTCACACTGCTGCCTTGTGCGGATTCCGGTTACCGCGGGCGCACCGGCGTGATCCTCGAGGACGTGGCCGCCGCGATCGAGGCCCACCAGCCGGCGGCCGCCGAATCGGGGGTCAAGGCCCTGATCGCCGCCACCACCGACTGGCTCCTGACCGAGCATGCCAAACGCTATTGACCGCAAGATTTTGACCCATGATTTTGACCGGCCAACCTCTACCGCACATGTCCCGGCACCTTCGAGCTAAGGCAGAAAGCATGTCAGAAACCACCTCCACCGCAGGACCATCCGCCGCGTCGGCTAAACGCGTCCCTGTTGAGAAGGCAGCCGGGCAGGCCGCCGCCGAACTCGACGTCACGATCAGCGGAATCGAGCACCGCCTTGCGGCGTGGGCTGCTGAGGCCGGGTCCGCCCTGGCCGCCATGTCCGGCAAGGTCACCGGCACGGCCGTGGACAAGCTCATCCGGCCGGTGGTCGAGGAACTCGTGCAGCTGCCCGACGGCTACGCAGCCGGTGCGGGGTTCATCGCCAACGCGGGGCTGCTGGGGCCCGAGCGGAGCTACATAGCCTGGTGGCAGGGACCGGACCTGGAACCCGTGGACGCCCTGGCCAACTTCAGCCCCAACTCCATCAGCCGCTACGTCAAGGCGGAGTGGTTCCGGATCCCGGTGGAAACGGGCCGAGCTCATGTCACCGGGCCCTACGTGGACTTCCTCTGTACCGACGAGTATGTCCTGACCTTCACGCACCCCGTGTTCACCCGTCCGGACGGCTTGGTCGCAGGAATCGTGGGCATCGACATCACTGTCCAGCGTCTGGAACGCGGGGCCATGCCGGCCCTGCGGCGCATCGGTGCCCGGGCCACCCTGGCCAACGCCGACGGCCGCGCCGTGGTGTCGGCGGCGTCCGATATCGACGCCGGAGACCTTGCCGCCCCGGACGAGCCCTGCAGGCACTACCCGGTGGGGCGCACGTTCACGGTCTGGAGCGACGCCGCCGGACTGTAATCCCGGGCTCCAACGCGGCTTTGCTAAACTTGGGGGCCAAGGCCCTCCTCTTCCGGGCCTCCGGACGACGGTTCAGTACCCGGCACGCGACAAGACTGGCCACAGGAGCTGTCATGTCGTGGCTAATACTCATTCTTTCCGGGGCGCTGGAGGCCGTCTGGGCCGCCGCCCTGCACCGGACCGCCCAGTCCACGGGCCGCCGCCGGCTGGTGCCGGCCCTCGTTTTCCTCGTTTCGGTTCTCGCCAGCACGGGGGGTCTCGCCGTCGCGATGCAGTCCATCCCCACCGGAACGGCCTACGCCGTCTGGGTGGGGGTCGGCGTCGTCCTGACGTCCGGCTACGCGATGATCGCGAAAGTTGAACGCGCAACCGCGGCGCGGTTCCTGCTGCTTGGCGGGATTGCCGTAAGCGTCGCCGGCCTGAAGCTGGTGGCATGACCATGGCATCGAACCCACGCCCCGAAGACCGCTCCACCCCTGCCCTTGCCTGGCTGGTTCTGCTCGCTTCCGCTGTGCTGGAAGCGGTCTGGGCCACGGCCCTGGGCCTGTCAGACGGGTTCACCCGCCCGCTGCCCACCCTCGTGTTCGCCGTGACGGCCACCCTCAGCATGGTGGGGCTCGGCTTGGCCGTGAAGCGTATTCCGCTCGGCACCGCCTACGCCGTCTGGGTGGGGATCGGCGCCGCACTGACGGTCGGCTGGGCGATGGCCACCGGCGTCGAACCGGCCAGCCCGCTCAAGCTGCTGTTCATCGCCGGAATCGTCGGCTGCGCGGCGGGCCTGAAACTCCTCCCGGCAGAGCAACCGGCAAAAGACGCGGTCCGGCCCTCCCCCACGGAAGCTCCCCACGTTTAGGGCAGTACGACGGCGTGTCCCCGCGGCGCGCCGTCGTACTGGCCGCCCAGCATTCAAAGGTGGGGAGAATCGTCGGCCCGGCCTATAACAGGGGCCGGAATAGCCGCGCGCATCCCGGGGTTCTTGGCAGGGACGGAAGTCCTACGGAACTATTCAGTGCGCGAATGGAGACCAAGATGACGGCAGCACCAGTCCGGCTCGGCGACGGCCTTATGGTCAGCCCCCTGGGGTTCGGCGGCATGGCCCTGACCCCGGTCTACGGGGAGGTGGATCCGGCCGAAGCCCTGAAGACTTTGCACCACGCCGTCGACGCCGACGTCACGTTCCTGGACACGGCGGACATCTACGGCGGCGGCAGCAATGAGGAGCTGATCGGGAAACTGCTCAAGGAGCGGCGGGGCGAGGTCCAACTGGCCACCAAGTTCGGCCTGGTGGGAACCCCGTCGGCCGGCTACACGGACATCCGCGGCGACGCCGCTTACGTGCAGCAGGCGGTGGACCGCAGCCTGCAGCGGCTCGGCACCGACACCATTGACCTGTACTACATGCACCGCCGTGACCTCCGCGTTCCGATTGTGGAAACCGTGGAGGCCATGGCGAAGCTGGTGCAGGCCGGCAAGGTGCGGCATCTGGGCCTGTCCGAAGTGACGGCCGAGGAGCTGCGCGAGGCCAGCAGCGTCCACCCGATCGCCGCGGTCCAGAGCGAGTGGTCCATCTGGAGCCGCGATGTGGAACGCAACGTTGTTCCTGCCGCGGCCGGGCTCGGCGTGGGATTCGTGCCCTACTCGCCGCTGGGCCGGGGATTCCTCACCGGCACCGTGGACGCTTCAACGCTGGGCAGTAACGACTTCCGCCGCAACATCCCGCGCTTCGCCCAGGACGCAGCGGCGGCCAACCAGGGCGTGGTGGCAGCCGTGAAGGCAGTCGCCGCCGAGCACACCGTCTCCGGCAAACCGGCGACGCCCGCCCAAGTGGCGCTCGCCTGGCTCTTGGCCCAGGGCCGGAAGCTCGGGCTCCCGGTGGTCCCCATCCCCGGCACCCGCAAGGCGGACCGGATCGATGAGAACCTGGGTGCCCTGGCGCTCGTGCTGACGCCGGCGCAACTTGAGGCGCTCGACGCCGCCGCGGACGCCGTCGTCGGCTCCCGCTCCGCGGACCCCGGCTGGGTGTCCCAGGGCCGCGAATAGCGCGTCCTAGACTGAAGTCCATGGACTCACTCATTCACTCGCTACGTGATATCACCATCCGCCGGATCTCGGTCAGCGAAATGGACAACAACGTGTACCTGCTCACGGCCAAGGCTTCCGGCGCGCAGCTCCTGATCGATGCGGCCGATGATCTGGCCGCCATCGAAGGGCTGCTCGCGGACGCCGCCGCGGATACCACGGCGGCGCCGAAACTGGCGCTGATTGCCACGACGCACCAGCACTGGGACCACGTCCGCGCACTGGCGGAACTGGTGGAAGCGACCGGTGCGAAGACGGCGGCCGGGACGGAGGACGCCCCCGAACTGCCGGTGAAGGTCGATGTGCTGCTGGATCACGGGGACGTCGGCAACTTCGACGGCTTCGCCGTGACGGCAGTGCATCTGCGCGGGCACACGCCGGGTTCGGTGGCGCTGGTGTACCAGGATCCGGATGGTCCGGCACATATCTTTTCCGGCGACTCGCTGTTTCCCGGCGGCGTGGGCAACACCCAGAAGGATCCGGCGCGGTTTGCCCAGCTGATCACCGATGTCAGCGAGCGGCTGTTCGACGTCTATCCGGATGACACCCTGGTGCACCCGGGCCACGGCAAGCCGACAACCCTGGGTGCGGAACGCCCGCACCTGGAGGAGTGGCGCGCCCGCGGCTGGTAGGGCTCAGATTTCTGCGGCGTTTTCGGACAGCCGCTACGCCCGCGGACGGCTGCTACGGGGATCCCCGTAGCAGCCGTCCGTTTGCGTAGCGCCAGCTACTTTGTCCAGCGGAA
>ENA-OWNT01001172-OWNT01001172.1-seawater-metagenome-genome-assembly--contig:-NODE-1172-length-36197-cov-6.625471_pt1 | contig 36197 bp, 25 predicted proteins | sample MGYA00238136_ERZ651165 | MGnify/ENA primary metagenome ERZ651165 (study PRJEB26861, sample SAMN08777766) | seawater metagenome | isolation source: coastal seawater | place: USA: Florida | collected...
ACGAACGACGAACGACGAACGACGAACGACGAACGACGAACGACGAACGACGAACGACGAACGACGAACGACGAACGCCGAACGACGAACGACGAACACTTTCAGTCTTCATTCGGTCACCACGGACGCTGCGACCGTTGGACGAACGAATGAACGAATGAACGAACGAACGAACGAACGAACGAACGAACGCAGTTGTCACGGTTTAAAATACCGAAAATACATCGTACTAGTACTATTCATTCTCACTCATCGTCCACACTTTTAGGTTCACTTATTTTCATACATGAATTTGTTCGCTTTAATTCCGGTATGTGTAGTACAATGAAGTACGGATATAATCACTATTTTCACATTGCGCTTCACTGCATGTACTTTTAGTACTTGGCAGAACTCAAATAGACGTAACAGTGGCAGTACTGAGTGTCAATTTATCACAACAGATAAATGTGTGTGCGGCGGTGAAATTGAATGTTTTGTTCAGATTTAAGGGATACCACGGTACTGACAGTAGTACTTCAGGGATCACTGACTTGGAATATCCGAACTTGGCGACGACTGACGACGACGACGACGACGACGAACGACGAACGACGACGACGACGACGACGACGAACGACGAACGACGACGTGGATCGTTGTGGTGATGCTGTTGTTGTTGAAGATGACGTTCGGAGAGATAATTTAGGACATGGCCAGACAGCGTGAACGTGGCTGTCCGTGCCCAGAATGCGGATCTGGAGACTGACTGTTGGTGGATGACACCATATTGTTTTGTGGGCTTCGGGAGTGGCGGTGTGGCACGGTTCTCCAATGGACACATTGAGGAGAAGGCAATTCTGCCACGCGCTCGGACTGCAGTTTGGACGGATCCACTACGCGAGTCATCCATTTGATTCACCGTATAAGTTTAATTTTCTTCTGCGCGAGATATTCTGCTTGCTCCCCGAGGAATATTCTCGTCGTCGCTGCTTGAACGTGTGCTCTGGATCTCGGTGTCAATCTTGATGCCTGGCCGCTAGGCTCTCACGACAATGTGACTCGACTTGATGCGTTTTGTGTGTCGTTCAATGCGGGGTTTCCCGTAAATATGGGAACTAAGTCACTCAACAACAATTATAAAAGTATGGTAGGTCGAATCGGGCTCATTGTTGCGCTCGTCGCGCAAGTATCCAGGGTGTGCGCCGAGACCTCACCACAGTGGGGCACCGAAGCCATGGACAGTTCACTTGCTGTAAACACCGCTTTCGTGCGCGGACGACACGTGCCCACAACAGCTCACGAAAGCGTTGCTGGATCAGATGCGGAAGAGAGAGTATTTGCTGATGCAGCAGTGTTACTTTCCAAACGCGTGGCCTTCCTTGAAGTGAATTCGCGGACGACCACCCGTGATCGCGATCGAAAGGCACTGCGCTCGGGCACACAGCAACAGATACTTCCGCAGTCGGACGTTGAGCCGCTTCCTGGTGTACCTCGACCGACTCTAAGCAGTTCGAAAGTGGCAAAATCCGCCAGCGCGCAGCCGTTCTACGACATTCGCGGAATGGAGAAGCTTCCGAATTGTGTGGCTGCGGTGCAGCACGGATCCAAGTTGGTCAATCTTTCGAATGCCCTCACAACACAGTGCGCAGCCTCGAGCATGCTTCGGGCTGGCGACTACCTAATCATCACCAAGAGAAGCAACGTTCACTTTGGGTTGAAAGGCGAGGCGCAACGTGCAGCCGCGGCACGTCGAGATAATGATGCAGTTCGATTGGTGAAGGTACTTCCTTCGCATGCAGCGACACAGTATGGTCAGCAGCTTTTGTTGGACAGGTCATGGGGTCCCGCCAGCGAGAATGGATTGGCTGTGTTTCGCGTTCTATTGTCAGCTGATGCCATCATCGGCCGCATCCGCAAAGACAGTGACCTCATCAAGCGAGTTCGTGCCGGAGAGCTGCAGAGCGAGCTGGCTGGCGAAGAAGAAGAGAAAGCCAAGCGCACGAGGAGTGAGGAAGAAGAAAAGGCAAAAGCGCAGCAAAAGGCGGGCGAGGAGGAGGAGAAAGCGAAGCTGGCTGCCGGTCGCCATGCCAAGAACCAAACGAAGCCATACAACGTGACTTGCAAGGGGGGTGTTTGGCTACCCGGAGAGATTGCAGTAATTGCAGGAAGCCCGGTCGTGACCACCTCGCAAGACCTACGGAGCGTAATTCCGATTGGCGGTCGTATTTGGATAGCGAACCGAACGTTCGTCGTGACAGAACCCAGGGACCCAATCACACTTACATTGTCTGCGCCTTGGCCAATGGCGGCAGGATCAGCGAGTGGACTTCATGCTTGCCGTTTGTTGGTTCGTCGACCCGTCACATACAGCATGTTGGCGATTTCTTGCTGACATTGTGCTTGTGTTCATGTTGCGCGGTGCAGAATGATAATCTGACAATCGATTGCAAAGAATTGAGCGGATGCGTGTCCCTCATTCACGATTCGTTCATCGTACGTACCTTGGCTTCGTTGTTTGCACAACTTAAGGCACACCTTGCTTTGGCCTCATGTGGTGGCATCGCAAACATGCAGGCACGGACTTCAATGGATTTGACAAGTCAAATTGTGCCCGGTGAAGTGGTGCGAGTATTGTGGGCGAATGGCTCGAAGGCTGGTGCCACACAAGAGAACATTCTGGATGCGTGGCACAACGTCACGAACAGCATGTTCCTTCGTGAAAGTCGTGACCGTGGAGAGCTATTTGAAGCGACAGTGACGTATCCTCAAGACTCACAAACGCTTACGTTGTCGGGGTACGCAGTGCTTTTCAGCCTCACTGCGTGGTGGCCAACGCAGCTGATTCGTGAGTAATAACGCTGTGTTGGTGCCCCTAGGCCATGGAGAGGTCCATCTGTTTCATGTGTGAAAGCCTGCAAACCGACACATATCTTTTCTGTTTTGCGAGGAGGGTGTGTACACTCACTGATGTTGCAAATGCTTACATTGGAGATCTGTTCATCGCTGCTGTGACATGTCATAGATTGATCCCACTTTGCGGTACAGTGTCGGTGGAGTATGGCTCTCGAGTTGTGCGAACGACCTGCGATCTCCGCAATGTTCTCAATGGAGGAGATTGGCTGCACATCGGAGCACAAACTGCCGTCGTCACCAGCCCTTTCACGGCCGACAGGCTCACGCTAATGACTCAGTTTTCTGGACCGTCTGCCACTGGTCTCAAAGCATTCAAACAAAGCCGCGATGTTCCTTTGTCGGGAACCATCAGTGTCACAGAAGGTTCAACGACCCTCACCACTTCAAGCGATTTGCGTGCAGAGATTGCACCCGGAGACCTTATCCGTATCTTTCAGGTACGCTGCTTTTGGTGGTGGCTGGTGCGGTCATTGTTCTTGAACCTCGACATGACGTACTCTTGTGGGCGCACTGCTGCACGAAGGTACCCGGGCGCACCGATCTCTTTGAGGTCGTCTTACCACAGGACATGTATACACTCACGATCACAGTTCCACATCCCGGGCCTTCAGCCCACGGGCTAAAGGCGTACAAGGTGACCGGCACGGAGCAAATGTTGAGTGGCACCCTCGAAGTAGAACACGGGAGCACTATCATGCGGACATCGATGGATCTCACCGGTGAAATCGGGGTTGGAGATGGAATTCGTATTGGGAACGTCGATATGATTGTGGCAAACATCATGCCACCGTCGAAACCTGATTCTGGCGAGAGGCACCGGTACATACATGTCAAACCGTGTCGTGAGTCGCCGCGCAACATCACAATGCTGAGCTTCTCACAACCCCCCTTGCGGTTGCAATTTGCAGTCTAGGGGAACTTACCACCAACCAACCATGGGCCGGCGTAACTGCCAAGGGGATCCGCGCATTCAAGCTCGGGAAAAGTGCAGAGCAGCAACAACTTGAAAAGTTGGCGGCAGAAAAGTTGAGATGCACGACAATTTACTGTTTAGCCAAAATTGAGGAACGCGAAAGGTCGTTGCCGTTCAGCTTTCCCAGACTACTGGTATAATTATACGCACTGCTGCCACTGTCTTGCGGCCAGAGCGTGACCACTGAGCTCAAGTATTGTGCTTGTGTTTGTGTCAAAATCAGGCCGGGGGCGACAATTCTTCCGTTGGAAGAACACCTACGCTGACTTCCGATATTCTGATGTTAAATTCGACATGGTAGTGCCGTGCACGGCAAGATAAGTTTATTTATGGGAAAGTATTTGCCAGCCTTCCGTGTAATAATCACCGACATATTTCGTCACAAGTAGACTGCCGCGTTGGGAGAGCCTGTGGCGTGTCGATTCGCACGGGGGTAGTGCGCTTGTTGGGAGCGGGGCCGCGCTCCTTTCAGCTGATGTTCATGCTGTCTACGATTCCTTTGTCGACGGCGAGCTGTGGTACCAACCGCAGTAGTGAGCACACGTGAATAAGTGTGTCACGGCGGACTACGAAAACAATTACCTGATCGTCAATTTTACTAGGCTCTTCATCGTCGACTGGGCCTGTCAAAACGTGCGAGCAACACTGACTTCCTGCAGTTGAGGAAAGGTACAACGATAAGACCTACCTCCAGCATTTGCAGCAGCCTGCGCGTCTTTGGCCGACGATGCCTTGAACACCTGCTTGAGCTTTACTAACGCTTTCAATGCTTCGTCCCGAGTAATCTGGAGTTATGGATTGAGTTTCTCAGTTTAAAAAAGGCACAGGGCGAGGTTTCGAGGGCCACAGATGCACGGACTCACCGCGATCTTCTTGATCGCCAGGTCGGCCATTGAAGCTAATGTCTTGACTTTACCAACTTCGGCCTCCGTGCGCTGAAGAGCACTAGCTGTGTCATCGAAGCGCACATTCACTGCAGCGGTATTTGCAAAGCCAATATCAGACCGAGCTTGAAGTAGCGCGGCAGCCTGGTGACAGTGTTTACACCATGATGAGAGACGGCACTGCGTACACAATGCTCCGCCCGAGGCGTCCTACAATCTTACCATCGTCGCGCGGACTTCGACCAACTGTTGAATCGAACGCATCCACTCTGCATTGGCGCTCAGCGCACTGGTGGCAAGCGAACTTAGAATGGCGTCTTTTGTTGAAGCCCCCTCCTGCATGAGCAATAAAAGTAATCAAGCGTGGCTTTCCCAGAGCCCCGTTGCATTTACCCAACGACAAAACGTACCTCAAGAGCTTTCAATGCAGTTTTCTCAGCAGCTTTGACGTCGTTGGTTGCCTGCAATTGAAGGTTCACGGTCGGGTGAGGGGTGAGGATGTTGAAAGCGACAGTACAGAGCGAAAGCACAACACAAACACAACAACGGTCGGAACAAGAACGCACGCACTGACCTGTTCGACCACACGGCGTGACTCGTCTAGCGACTTTTCAAGCTCGACAAGATCCTCGATCTGCGCACGCAAGCGGCTCGATGACCGGCCCAGCGACTCATCGTCGCCGTTCACGATCTTTCTAGCCAATTCTGCAGTTGTGCCTGCGATGCTTTTCACCCCAAGGTACAATTTATTCGACAGAGCCTCAGCTTCTCGGGACTTTTGTTGGTAGCGATTTTGCGTTTTGGCGATGGCGTTGCGATCGCCACTCTGCACACCACCGTCGGCTTCACCAGCGTCATCCACGATGCTGTCGAAGGCTGACGTGTCGGCAACATCAATACTATTATCAGAAGGCGCGCTGCTTGAAGCTTGCTGCTGTTGCGGGGACTGCTGCTGCTGCTGCTGCTGCTGCTGCTGCTGCTGCTGCTGCTGTTCGGTGCTGCTGGGTAGCGCAAACGCGCCTTGCAGTTCCCTTTGATAACTCGACGTTCTACGCAATCGCACCGCGTCGATGCTGACGCAAAGAGCAGACGCGACCACGAAACACATTCTCGTGACACGCCGCATAGTTGATACCAGCGAGTGTGCCTCGAAGGCAAGTTGGTTTGCCCTAAGGACAGCTTAGCCTGTTCCCGCAAGCATGCCTCCGTGAGGTTGCATTGTGGTGGTAACGGAACAAATCCAGGAAAATATTCTTCGCGTGCCGTTTGCAAAGCGCCACTTTGTCCATACTTTACCTGAAGGAACTCATTTCCGTGTCCCTGGGACCCAAAGTAGGTTTCAATGTGCCTTGGACTTTGCAGCCAAACCTCACCCGGTCCATATCTTTGTCTCTGTGGCCACTCGCTGCCACAACAAAAGTTTTCACTACGATCACAAATGGGCCGCACGGGATTGCATCCACCTCACTGCCACCAATCACCTCATCCGTTGCCTACCAACCTGACACCATTCATGTTTTGTCATCCATCTGATCATGCCAGCGTCCACCTCCCCCTTTCTCCGCATCCCCTTTCTGAGAAAAGTGTTCCGCCGAGAGACTTCGACCTTCAACGACGAAGCAGCGGCGAAAGTTTGGACAACGAACGATGAACGAACGATGCGAACGAACAACGACGACGACACGAATCCAAAGAAAGCATTCAACCAACCGAACGAACGAACGAACGAACGAAGTTGGACCCATTTTCATTTACTTTACTCACAAACAATGAAAGTAGAAGGCTTTGCAATGTGAATTTGCCCCATGAATATGTATCTATAACTACGGTTAAGCGTAGTAACGTGCTGTGACTTTGTGACTTTGGATCCAACCAACCAACCACCAACACTCAATCCGAAGGTCCCAAGTCCGAAAGGAGCTGACAAACGAGGCTGTTATTTGATGATTTGATTGATGTTATGTCATTGCTATTGTGCATAGCTGCCGCAATCTTTGTCCGTTCCTTCCGCCGGGACCTTCGCCAAGCTTTAAAATGTTTATTTACGAAGACACCATCACGAAGACACCACCACCCGTTTGACAGTTCGATCCAGGTAGACAAGAATGTGGGTCGGTGGAAACCGGACGGGGCAAGAACAAAAGTTACACCACATCTTCGTCCGACGGATAGATGTTGGCCTGAGGTTGTTTCACAACCTGTCAGTCAAATTCAATCAACCAACCAACGACAAAGACAGACCAAGGGCGACTACAACTATCATCTTCTGGGCATTCAGTCAACTTCTCAACAGGGCAGCCCACGAACAGATATCTCTCTACAACCCCCACGATGACGACTTGTAATATTTATTGTGGTCGTCAGTGGTGCCCACAACCGAGCCGTACCCGTAGTTCGTTGTAGCATTTGTCAAACACTATCGCCGTGGATTTTGACGGACAGAGATTCACTTCACATCCATCTTGTCATAATGTCCGTGCGGGTGAACAAACTTTTTGAGGTGAGTCGCGACGGTGCAGGTCGTACCATGATGGCAGGAGACGACGGAGATCTGAAGGCTACTTCTCAAGGATCCGTGAGTAATTCCGCGCCCAGTATCTAGTGTTGTAGTACCGGGGGTAACCGAGTACCGTAGCAGTCTGGGAAGTTGCAGGCGGCACGCATAATCAAGATAAGGCACAACGACGAAACCACTGTTTCGCATGCTCATCACCACATGCGCTCAGGAAAACAGCAAGACGCACCCTCGATACCACGGCGTAGTAAAATACAGCGAGGATTTTCTGGAGCCCGGACAGCACCACGAACCCAGGATAGAGCCATAAATCGATGAGTGGCGTGAGGTCATCCCAAAGATAATAAACCTGCAATCGTCAACAACAATAATCAAACTGCTGTGGTCGTGGAATAGGACGTAGGCCAGCGCTAGTGCAGACTTACCCGATAACCGATGGCGATGAGAGAGAAGACCAAATACAAGGGCGCCACAACCATAAGGAGCCGGAACACAAAATTACTCTTGGTCAAGATGCCAATGAGTCCAACTTCATACGGATACGTGTCAAACATCAACAGGAGTAACGAAAAGAAGATGAGCACTTGGATGATGATCTGGCAAGCCGACAACCGGCGGTTGTTGACGTTGCTGTTGAAATCGTAGAAGACGTGGTCGCATATGGCGTTCAAGAACAGATCAATTCCAACAAATGCATACCTGCAACAAAACAAAAACGGGACGGTTATGACTGTCAACAGAAAACAACGAGCGCCGCGTAACTCACAATGCGAAATTTTTGCAGAAGTACGAAACATTGTTGCGTTTTCTTTCTTTTGAGCCATTGCCTTCGTCTTCGCCATCCTGTTGGTTTCTATGACCCGGAGCCGCGATTTCATAGCTTCCGCTCTCACGTGCACTTGGCTGGTCGTGGGCAGCCATCCCTCTCGAGTGAGTGAACTAGTGTTCGGGGACTCAAGTCATGTTGTGGAACGTTGACACAGCGGACGTCGACTCAGTTTGAATTTTTTCAAGATTGTTGTTCTGTGTATCGTCTTGCGTGGAGAAAAGTTCGCCGCTTGGTGTTATTTGTACCTCTGATTACCTTCTACATCGACATAGATGATGTTGTCTACCTGCACGTTCGCCCCTTGTAGTGCTCCTAAAATTCTTTTCCCCCACCGACGTCTGCGTCCCAGCTTGTATTTCAAACGATCACAGCGCGCCAATTCACTCACCTGCATCCCATTGCACGCGTCGTCGTCATCGTCGTTCTCTTTCCGTCCAAGAAAGAAAGTAAGTGCGTAGGTGCGTAAGTGAGCAAGCAATCAGGGTTCCCGAAAACGCTCCACCACATTGTGTCACAAAAATGGAATCATGCTTCGCCAAACCCTAACACAGCGTGCAGCTCAACCAACAACAACGACAGCAACGCAGCTTCAAACGAACGAAAGAACGAACGAACGAACGAACGAACGAACGAACGAACGGTGGCGACAGCGACAGCGACAGCGAACTCAAACCGCTGACCCACTGCCACACTCACTCACTCACTCACTCACTGCCATGCACTATCAATCAGTCAAGAAGTTAGCCTGTATCACTTTGAATTGGTTGACGATTGACAATGGCGACGACGATGATGTTGTCGATGTCAATGACATAGTGTAGTGGTGGTGGTGGTGGTGGTTGTGGCGATGACAATCGATGACGTGTAGTTGGAAGGCGGCGGCAACTTCGATGACTTCGATGATGACGATGTTAGTATGACTGTGGTAGCGGTGTGGCGGTGTGGCGATGACATAGTTGTTGACGTCGATGATTTGAGATGATAACTCAGACGATAACTCAGAAGATGACTGCGATGATGATTGACAGTGAGTAGAAAAGAAGAAGAAGGAGAGGATCACGATGCGATGTTGGTTTGCAGTGACACACTGACACACGACAATGTCTCTGATTACAGTACCAAATTTTAATTCAACAATGTGATGTGTTGTTGGTTGGAATTGGTGACGTAGTGAAGGTGCAACTCGGCGGGGAACGATGCACTTACGAGCTATCTAGGAGCTACATGAAACGCTGCGCGCACCATTTACTGCTGCGAGCACACAAACGCAGTGTCGATGTCAAAATCCCCAGTGTTGTTGCCCATTAAAAGGTGGAAGATCGCCTTGTACCCGAGACAGAACAGCTCTTCTCCAGAGCCAGGAATCGCAGTCCCATTGTCCATCAGCAGTTCATCGCGGGACATCATCATTGAGATCCCCGCATTCAGACTGGGCAAATATATGTTGTGGGTGTACGTCCCGTAATCGCATCCGTTGTGTCCGACTCCGAACGAGTAAGGTTCCGCTCCGGGCGCAGAATCGTTCAAAAGCCCATACCTTGACAGAGGGAGGTACATCAAGCCAAGGCCGTACCGTTCGGTGTGGTGGTTCATCAACACTCCGCCCCACTGTTGCATCTGTAATGCCGTGAGGCCGTCGACAATGCGCGGGTCGCGTCCGACAAGGTCAAAGAAAAAGTCTGCAGCTACAGCCGCTGACGCTCCAACGTTCCCGAAGCCCCATCCGTTGAGACAACTAGCGTCGTACAGGTCCTCCCAGCCAGGCGAGCGGTAATCGTAGTAATGAGCGACTCGAGGATACGCGGAGCACGGACCAGTCTTGAAAAACAGGAGGCTGTCATTGTACGACCGATTTGGGTCAGCGACCACTTCTGGAGGAATCGCAAGAGAGCGTTGATCCATTGTCTCCCACGAAGCTACGCCTGTGTGGCCGGCAAGAACGAGCGTAAGCATGAGGTATCCCATACTGCAGTACATGGGAGGATCACATGTCGTGTCGTTCCCGCATCGCCACTTTTCACGATTTGGATTGAGAGTGAGGTTTGTCAGGTACTCTTGCGGTGTGATGTCGTGCAAAGGATCGTTGTCAGTTTCGGCCTCCACCGCCGGATCGTAGTACTCCATGATCCCAGTTTCCATAGCCAACAATTGTTTGATGGTCGCGTTGGCAAGCTGAGGGGGATACAGGTCCTCGAGTGTGTAAGTTTCACCCCAGTTCTGCAGCGCTTTGTTGGCCAAAGGAAGAGCAGTGTCGTTAATGCCAATCTCTCCCGCTTCAACGAGGCGCATGATTGCTGCGGCAGTGAAGCTTTTCGTCAGCGAACCCGCCGGGACAATGTCGGTAGTTTCCGCCGGCGTCGGTGGAACAGTACTGTTAGGATTCACAAACTGCGGCGCCGACGAGTAACCAAGAGCGGCATTGATGGAGTCTGTAGGCGTGCGCACACTGACCCAGAACCCCAAGCTATTGTTGCGAACGATTGCACCGAGTCCTGTTGCCTCCAACAACTCCAGCAACGCTGCGTCCAAATCTCCGGCAGTTGTAGTGGGCGCCACCTCCGTCGTGTTAGGACGAAACGATGCCGCATTTTCACGGAAGAACTGTGCGATGTCGGTAGCGTTCCGGCCAGTGATATTTTGCACGGCAGTCGTCGGCCAGTTGGAGCATACGTTGCTGCTGGTCTGGACCTTCAGCAGGTCAAGCACAAGGGAAGCCTCACTTGGATCAAGCTGATGTTCTAGGATCGACACTGCGCTCTCCCGAGACACAGCGGTGACTTCAACTGGGAACCCGAGTGCCGACGTGGCCACCGAGGCCAGACTTGCGGATGACAAAGCGACTGGTCCTGCATCGAAGAAACGTGTAAAGGGGAAACCCCAAGAAAGTTAGGATTGTGTTTTGAACCGAACCATGGAATTGTTTTGGTGACATCATAATTGGGAACTCACCGGTAAGATTGAGAACCTGTCCTCCTCGCCCGCAGAAAGGATCAGAGCAAGAAGAAGCTCCTGAAACGAATGCTGCAACGACGTCCGCCACATCGTCTTCGTACAAAGGTGAAAAGCAATCGTCGTCCTCACGGGAGTCATCAGTTTTGATGTACGGCAGGCGCAATTTCCCGCCAGTGGATTGCACGTCGTTGGACCACAACAGCAAGTTCTGCTGATAGAAGAATGTGCGCAGAGTCACGTGTTTGGACGCCGGCCACACGGCGCTGAGATGCTCCTCTTGAGCATGATAGTCTTGCATGGACGCTGGGGCGCTTGGACCGGTTCCTGCCACAGACAACAGAATGGCGTGTTCAACACCTGCCTCATGGGCTGCGTCGATTAGAGACACCGCAACTTCGCGGCGATTGCTCGTGAGGGGGGCCAACACGAACACCCATCCCACAACTCCACTTTCGTCGCTGAAGGAACTCGCATTTGCGATCGGAAAGGCAACTTCTCTAACGACTGCACCAGCGTCCAACAGTGCGTGGGACTCGGGACTGTCGATAGATTGAACTCCAGCAACGACCCGCAGTTTCTCCCCAGCTGACGAGGACGCTGAATGCTGAAGAAGGCGAAGCACCATAGCTGTGCCTTCCGGGCCATCGGCTGAGGTAACGAACACGGTCTGTGGTTGAATGGTTTGGGTCCAACCTGCGACGTCAGAAAACTCAGTAGCGGCGCAGCATGCCTGCAGAGCAAGGCAACATGCAGCTAGCCCGATCATCAATTTAATCATTTCAGTGCAACCAGTTCCCGGCTGGAGCGTCGCGCCCTGCGTCCACACGCCACTGCACAGTGACGAAGTGCTCGGGAAAGTGACGACGGTGACAAAACTTCTCGAATAACTTCTTGCGCTTCACTTTTGATCAACGCGCTTTGACAATGTCCTGAGACACATTGCCCAATAAACTCCACACGCCAGCAAACGTGACAACAGCAAAGATTGACGGCATATTTAAACTTCGCTGTCAGATACCCTTGACACCAACAAACCTTGTGTTGTTCGCGGGGTTGATGACTTGACTTGTGCATGTCCGCAGTGCATCGAGTGTGTTGTCCACTGCCTTCGACACGACACTCAAGCAGCTCTCTGCAAGTCCGACACTCAACCCTCGCCGACCACAGCAAAAACGAACAACAGCAACAGCAACACGCCGAACAGCAGGCAGTAGCCGAACAGGCTGCCATAGGGTCCGGTGTAGGGTTCGCCCAGCAGAATCCCGATTGCGACGCCTGTCAGGGCCGCATGGCCAACGGCCTCGGAGAAGAACGCAAAGCGCTTGACCACCACCAGTGTGCCCAACCCTCCCAGTACCGGGCCGATCAGCAGCCCGGCGAGCAGTGCGTTGACGACGAATCCGTAGGCCAGTACCGACGGCAGATAGCCTGCGCCGGCAGCGTCCTGAATCAACAGGCGAAATGCCTCATAGGTCATGGGTTGATGCTCCCGAGGCCATCCCGAGGATGAGTGGAAAACAGCGTCAGCAAGCGTTCCGGCGTCAGCGCCTGCCCGGGCGGCGCGTCGAACAACACCTGCCGGTTGAGGCCCGTCACGCGGTCGGCCAGGCGCTTGACCGCTGCCAGATCGTGCTCGATCCACAACACGGTTACGCCTGCTTGCTGCCAATGGTGCGACCCGCCGCGGCCTGGCCGCCGGAATAGAACCGCAGGACCTCGCCGCCGCCGCCCTCGAGGCGCGGGGCGTTCGACGTCATGTCGATCCAGTTGCCGTCGATGCCCTTGATCCAGGTCCCGTCGGGCGACTGGACACGCCGGAGCTCGCCGCCGTTGATGCTCAGGGTGCGGCGGGCGAGGATCTCGCCCTCACGCAGGCGATCGCCGAACTGCTCCTCGTACTCGTCGCCCTCGGCGTACCGATAGAAGAGGGAGCTGACGGGCGCGTGCCGCCAGTCGACGATGCGCAGGCCGTTGTCGAGGCGGGTGGCGTTGCCCAGGAAGACGTCCCGGATCTTGCCCTTCTCCTCCAGCTTCATGTGCGCGAAGTAGGGGCGATCCTCGTCGATGCCGCCGCCCTTGGCGCTGCTGCGGCCGGCCTGCTCGAGCAGGTGTCCGAGGCGCTCGTACTGCATCAGCAGGGAGGGACGCTCGTCCGTCTGGGCCTGGGGGATCTCGTCCCGCAAGCGGGTCATCTCGCGAACGATCGCTTCGATGTCGAGCTGAGCCTCGGGAGGCTTCATGTTGAGGCGACGTCGCGTCTCCGCGAGGTGCTTCTCTTCGTCCGCGACGATGGGGTCCAGATCGGACTCCGCGCGGTCAATCGTGTCCTCGATGTCGATGTCGAGGGAAGAGTTCTTGGAGGAGCTGGAGGGTGTGGAATTCAACTCAGATCTCATGGGCCGGGCACCCTGCCTAAACATCCCCCGATCCGCAAGGGAAAGGTTCCAATCTCCTGTAGACGCCTGAATCAGCTGGGCTTTTGCGAATCCGCCCCAGAGTCCCCGCGGATGGATCCCTCGGGCTCCCGACCTGCCAGGAAGTCGGCGACGGCCCCTCCGAGGACCTCCGGAACCTCGTAGTGGATCATGTGGCCGACCTCCTCCAGATGGAGCCTGCGACGGTCAGCGATCAAGCGCCGCCGCCGCTCCAGATCCGGCCAGCGATACCAGCTGCGTCCACCGGTCACGAGGAACACGGGCATGGTCATCGCCTGGAGGAACGGCGTGTACCGCTCGGGCTGGTAGAGCTGCGGCGTCCGGGCCCGGTGCCAGGGGTCGTGCTTCCAGCGCCAGCCGCCGTCGAACTCCTCGGCCAGCCAGCTGGCCGCCTCCAGCGCCTGGTCCTTCGCCATGGCCGGGTTCTGCCGGGCGATGCGCGCCGCCGCGGCCTCCAGCGACTCGAAGCCCCGCGCCGGCCGCGGACCGTCCTGGAGCTCGCCGACCCAGCGGGCGATGCGCGCGGGACCGATGGACAGCTCCTCTCCCGGCGGCCCCAGGCCCTCGACGAGGATCACGCGCTCCACCTGGTCCGGCCACGTGCCGGCGAACAGCGTGCTGATGCCGCCGCCCATCGAGTGCCCGAGCACCACCAGCCGTCCCTCGTGGTGCAGCGCGTCCACGACGGCGCGCACGTCCCGAACGTAGTCGGCGTAGTGGTACCAGCAGCTGTGGGGCACACGGCCGGACTCCCCGTGCCCGCGCATGTCGGGAGCGAGGATCCGCAGGTGCCCCGGGAGGTGCCGAACCAGGGGCGAGAACGTGCCCCCGCAGTCCAGGTAGCCGTGCAGGAGCAGGAGCGTCGTCGGTCCACCCTCGCCGGCGGCCTCCCGGGCCTCCCAGACGAGCGTGCGGATGGGGAGACCCGATCCGTCGACGACGATGGAAGTCGGCCCATCGGTGCGCATCGGCAGAGGATAGCGCCCCACGCCAGACAGACCGTTGTGCCCCGGCCCCCCGGTGTGCTACTTGCGGCGCATGTTGAGCTTCGACCTCGGCGCCCCCTGGCGCGAACTGTCCTTCGTCTCCGTCGATGTGGAGACGACCGGACGCGACCCGGACACCGACCGCGTGACGGAGATCGGCATCGTGCGCTTCGAGCGCGGCCAGATCGCCGAGCGCTGGGGCAGCCTGGTGAATCCGGGCCGACCCATCCCCGCCGAAGTCGTGGAGATCACGAAGATCACCGACGAGATGGTCCGCGACAAGCCGACGTTCCGCGACCTGAAGTGGGACGTCTACAGCCGCCTCCGCGACCGGCTCTTCGTCGCCTGGAACGCCGACTTCGATTGGCGGTTCCTGGCCAACGAGATGACCCGCTGCGGCCTGACCCTGCCGGACGTGCCGGTGCTCGACCCGCTGATCTGGGCGCGCAAGATGATGCCGTCGGACAACCGGCGGAGCCTGGGCGCGGTGTGCGACAAGTTCGGCATCCCGCTCGAGAACGCCCACCGGGCCGAAGACGACGCCGAAGCGTGCGGACGCGTGGTCCTCCGCCTCGCCGACAAGGTGCCCGTGAACCTCGGGACGCTGCTCGACGAGCAGGCCGCGTGGAAAGAGATCCAGGACGCCGAACGGGAGCAGCGCCGCATGGCGCGCGCCATCGCCAGGGGGGAGGATCCGAACGCGCCTCGCCCCGCGAAGAAGGCCTCCCCCGAGCCCGAGCCGACCAACCAGGCCGGCCTCTTCTAGGCGGTCCGTCCAGGACCACCGAAGCACGGAAGCGTCCGTCCAGGACGCTGGGAAGCACGGAAGACGTGCTCTTGACATCCCCTCGGGCAAGCGCAGATTGAGCGGCCCTCGGAGTTCCAACGTGACCAGCTACCGCACCCCGCCGGACGTCAACGGCCTGCCTGCCAGCGAGGAAGAAGTCCTCGCGTTCTGGCAGGAGCACGGCGTCTTCGAGAAGACCGTCGAGAAGGACGCGCCCAAGGGCTCGTTCGTCTTCTTCGAAGGCCCGCCCACGGCCAACAACGTGCCCCACGTGGGCCACACCCTGACCCGCGCCATCAAGGACGTGATCCCCCGCTTCAAGACGATGCAGGGCTACCGGGTCAACCGGAAGGCCGGCTGGGACACGCACGGGCTGCCCGTCGAGATCGCCATCGAGAAGGAGCTCGGCTTCACCGACAAGAACGCGGTGGAGGAGTACGGCGTCGAGCCCTTCAACCAGAAGTGCTTCGAGTCGGTGCGCCGCTACGAGCGCGAGTGGGTCAAGGCCAGCGAGCGTCTGGGCTTCTGGCTCGACTACGACGGCGCGTACTTCACGTTCACCAACACGTACGTCGAGTCCGTGTGGTGGATCCTCAAGCAGATGTTCGACCAGGACATGCTCTACGAAGGGCACAAGGTCCTGCCCTACTGCCCGCTCTGCGGGACGACGCACAGCTCCCACGAGGTCGCCCAGGCCTACGAGGACGTGGCCGATCCGTCCGTCACCGTGGCCTTCCAGGTGCTGGACGGGCAGGAGCGCAACGGCGTCAGCTTCGACGGCGTCGCCATCGCCGCGTGGACGACGACGCCCTGGACGCTGCCGTCGAACATGGCGACCTGCGTGCACCCCGAGCACACCTACAAGCTCGTGGCGAGCAAGGCGTTCCCGGGCCGGCGATACCTCATCGCCCAGGACATGGTCACCCCCGTCATCGAGCGCGTCGGGAAGGAGACGAACGACCTGTCGGCGTCCGAGGCGCTGGCCACCTTCACCGGCGCCGAGCTCGAGGGGCTGCAGTATCAGCCGCTCTTCGACTTCACCGGCACCGGGACCGTCGAGGAGCGAGGCGCCAACTGGTCCGTCGTGGTGGACCCGTACGTCACGCTGGACTCGGGCACGGGCATCGTCCACGTGGCTCCGGCCTTCGGTGAGGACGACCACCGCGTCGGCAGGAAGTACGGCCTGGCCATGTACTGCGCCATGCGGCTGGACGGCAAGTTCAAGGCCCACGCCGGCGCCATCGCGGACCTGTGGTTCAAGGACGCGGACCCCATCGTCACGCGGGACCTCAAGGACCGCGGCCAGCTCGTCTTCAGCACGAAGTACGAGCACCCGTACCCCCACTGCTGGCGCCACAAGACGCCGCTGTACTACTTCGCCACGTCCTCCTGGTTCGTCCGCACGACCGCCATGAAGGACGACCTGGTCGCCGGCAACCAGACCATCGACTGGAACCCGGCGCACATCCGCGACGGACGCTTCGGCAAGTGGCTCGACGGTGTCGTGGACTGGGCGCTGTCCCGAAAGCGCTACTGGGGCACGCCCCTGCCCATCTGGCGGTGCACCGAGTGCGGCGCGAAGGAGTGCTTCGGCAGCTACGCCTCGCTGTTCGGGCGCGCTGGCCAGGACCTGCCCGCGGATCCGTACGACCGCGATCAGTGGAACCCCCATCGCCCCTACGTGGACGACATGGCGCTCGACTGCTCGTGCGGGGCGCCCATGCACCGCGTGGTGGAGGTCATCGACTGCTGGTTCGACGCGGGCTCGATGCCCTTCGCGCAGCACCACTACCCGTTCGACGCCGAGAAGGCCGCGGCCATCGACTCCGGCGAGGCGTTCCCGGCGGACTTCATCAGCGAGGCCGTGGATCAGACGCGCGGCTGGTTCTACACGCTGCACGTCATCGCCACGTTCCTGAAGAAGCAGCCGGCGTACAAGTCGGTCATCGTGCTCGGCCACGTGCTGGACGAGAACGGCCGGAAGATGAGCAAGTCGCTGGGCAACGTGGTCGCCCCCGGCCCGATCATCGACCAGTTCGGCGCTGACGCCTTCCGCTGGTTCTTCTACCGGGGCAACCCGACGCTGCCGTCGCGCTTCGGGCCGACGATGGTCCGGGAGTCCCTCAAGTCGTTCCTGCTGCCGCTGCTGAACGCCTGGCAGTTCTTCACGATCTACGCGGGCATCGACGGCTTCCGCCCGGACGGCGAAGGCCCGGACGAGCGCGCACCGCTGGATCGCTGGATCCTGTCGCTGCTGCAGACCACCGTCGCGGATGTCACCGAACACCTCGAGGGCAACCGGCTCAACAACGCCGCCCAGTCCCTCGAGGCGTTCGTGGAGTCGCTGACCAACTGGTACATCCGGCGGTCCCGCCGGCGCTTCTGGAAGTCCGAGGAGGACGACGACAAGGCCGCCGCCCACTGGACGCTCTACGAGGTGCTGACGACGCTGTCGCGGCTCATCGCGCCGTTCGCGCCGTTTCTCGCAGAGCGGATGCACCAGGACCTGGTGCGCACGTTCGACGCGGAGGCGCCCGAGTCGGTGCACCTGACATCGTGGCCGGTGGCGAACACCGCGCAGATCGACGACGCCGTGCTCGCCCGGCAGGCCGCCGCCCGACAGGTGGTGACGCTCGGCCACGCCGCCCGGCAGGACGCGGGCGCCGGAGTGCGGCAGCCGCTGCGCGCGGCGACGGTCGTGTCGGTCGACGACGGCCTCATCGAGGCCCTGCAGGACGCCCACACCGCGGCCATCGTGCGCGACGAGCTGAACGTGAAGGAGCTGCGCTTCGCGGAGGATCGCGCGCAGTACGTCACCTACACGGTGAAGCCCAACTTCCGCGTGCTGGGCAAGCGGCTCGGCAAGCGCATGAAGCTGTGCGCCAAGGCCGTCGCCCAGCAGGATCCCGCCGCCCTCCTCGCAGGCGGGGTGACGCTGGACCTCGGGGACGGCGGCGAGCCCGTTGTCCTCGGCGACGGCGACCTCGACGTGCGCATCCAGCAGAAGGAGGGCACGACGTCGGCGTTCGACGACCGCGCGCTCGTGGCGTTGGACACGGAGGTGGACGCGGAGCTCGCGGCCGAAGGCCTCGCGCGCGAAGTGATCAACCGCATCCAGGGTCTGCGCAAGGAGCGCGACCTGGCGTTCGACGACCGCATCGCCGTGCAGTGGGACGGAGGCCCGGACATCGCCGCGGCCCTCGCCGCCCACGGAGGTCTCGTGCAGGACGAGGTCCTGGCGGTGGATCTGACGCAGGTGGCCGGGCTGGACGGAGCTGTCTCCGTGACGCTGCGGGGCGAGCAGCTGGCGGTGGACCTGAAGCGCGCCGGCGCCTGATCAGGGCACTGGACAGATGAGGTGACGGCGGCGATCCTCCGTCACCCAGAAGGAGAGCTGTGACCGGAACGGACGAGACGACGCCCACCGAAGAGGCCCTGACGCCCGAGGTAATCCTGGACGACGTCCAGGACGATGAGGACGACGATCTCGATCTGGCCGGCGCAGAGAGCGCGGCGATCGCCAGCGACACCTCGGCCTCCGAGCCGATCACGATCGACCTGAGCCAGGCGCGGCCTCCCTCGCGGAACCTGCCCACGCGCACCACCGGCACCTCGCTGGCCGCCCGGGACCCCCTGCGCGCCTACATGAACGAGGTGTCCGCCTACGACCTGCTCACCCCGGAGGAGGAGAAGGACCTCGCCGTGGCGTTCAAGGACGGCGGGGACCAGGCCGCGGCCTATCGGTTGGTGACGGCGAACCTTCGCCTCGTCGCCAAGATCGCCTTCAAGTACCGCCGCTTCTACAAGAACGTGCTCGACCTGATCCAGGAGGGGAACATCGGCCTGATGAAGGCCGTGCAGAAGTTCGACCCCTACCGGGGCGTGCGCCTGTCCACCTACGCCCGGTACTGGATCCAGGCGTACATCATGTACTTCCTGCTGGCCAACCACCGGATGGTGAAGGTCGGCACCACACAGGCGAAGCGCAAGCTCTTCTACAACCTCACCAAGGAGACGAAGCGCCTGCGTGACCTCGGGTTCGATCCGACCCCCCAGCGGATCGCCGAGAGCCTGGACGTCGACGTCAAGGACGTCATCGAGATGAAGCAGCGGCTGTCCGCGCCGGACGCGTCCCTGGACGCGCCTGTCGGCGGCGAGGACGGCCGCCCGTACGGAGACACCTTCGCGGCCCAGGGCGACACGCCCGACAACGAGGTCGCAGACGCCGAGATGCTCAGCATGGTGACAGGAGCCATGCGTGCCTTCGGCGAAACCATCACCAACGAGCGCGAGCGCGTCATCTGGTTCGAGCGGCTCATGGCCGAGGATCCACTGACCCTGCAGGACATCGGCGACCGCTTCGGCGTGACGCGCGAACGCGCCAGGCAGATCGAGGCCAAGCTGAAGAAGAAGCTGAAGGCCTATCTGCTCGACACCCTCGGACACGAAGTCGAGCTCTCCGTCGAGCTGACCCAGTAGTCCGTCAGGACAGACATTCATGGAATACCGCGGGCTCACGCTGGATCCGTTCCAGCAACAAGCCATCGAGCACGTCGACGCCGACCGCTCGGTGCTGGTCTCTGCCCCCACGGGCACCGGCAAGACCCTCATCGCCGACTACATCGTCGAGAAGGCCCTGACCGAGAACAAGGAGGTCATCTACACGGCGCCCATCAAGGCGCTGTCCAACCAGAAGTACCGGGACTACACCCGTCTGTACGGCTACGACAAGGTCGGGCTGATCACGGGTGACAACGTCATCAACCGCGACGCCCCGCTGCGCATCATGACGACGGAGATCCTCCGGAACATGCTGCTCAGCGGCGAGGAGCTGCCGCACCTCAGCCACGTCATCATCGACGAGATCCACTTCCTGGACGACATCGAGCGCGGCACCGTGTGGGAGGAGGTCCTCATCTACCTCCCGAGCCGGGTGAAGATCCTCGGACTGTCGGCCACGCTGGCGAACATCCAGGAGTTCAGCGACTGGCTCAGCTACGTGCGCAGCGAGGAGGTCCCCGTCGTCATCGAGGACACGCGGCACGTGCCGCTGTCGATCTACATGGCGAACCGGGACGCCGGCATCTGCGACTTCGATCGCTACAAGTACCTGCACGCGCGCTGGCACACGCTGGCCAAGAAGGCGCAGGTGGAGGCCGAGAAGCGCAAGGCGCGTGAGGGCGGCGGCGGTGGTCGGCGCCGGCGCGGTCGGGGACGCGGGGGCGGCAAGCTCATGCTCCCGGGCCAGAAGGAGACGCGCCACTTCGACCTCATCAAGATGCTCGGGGCGGAGTTCCAGCCGATCCTGTACTTCGCGTTCTCGCGGAAGATGTGCGAGCAGTTCAGCCGCGAGCTGGGCCGCAAGTCGCCGGACGTCGGCTTCACGAACGAAGAGGAGAAGGCCCTCATCAAGGCGCGGGTCGATCAGTTCGACTACGAGTTCGAGAAGGTCATGACGTCCGACCAGGAGGCGATGTACCTCAAGGGCATCGCCTGCCACCACGCCGGGCTGCACGTGGGCCTCAAGGCGTTCGTGGAGGACCTGTACGAGCGCAAGCTCATCAAGGTGCTGTACTGCACGAGCACCTTCGCGCTGGGCATCAACATGCCGGCGCGCACGACGTGCTTCCAGGCGCTGCGCAAGTACAACGGCCACTCGGTGGTTCCGCTGACCGTCCGGCAGTTCATGCAGAAGGCCGGCCGCGCCGGGCGCCGCGGGATCGACCACGTCGGCTACGTCGTGATCCTGGAGGAGTTCTGGGACTTCGAGCGGGACGGCGACGCCATCGCCGCCTACATCAGCGGCGACCACGAGAAGGTGCGCTCGGCGTTCAATCTGTCGTTCAACTCCGTCGTGAACCTGCTCGACCGCCACAACGGCGACCTCGACCAGATCCGCGACATCATCGACAAGAGCTTCCTGACGTTCAGCCACCGGCAGGCGGCGAAGGCGGCCGAGCGCCGGCTCGAGGCCATCGCCGAGAAGCTGGCGAGCGACGGCTGGGATCCCCGCAAGGAGGACGCCGGGACGCCCCCGCGGCACCTGATGTCCCGGGCGAAGAAGTACCGGAAGCTCACCCGCCGCCGCCGCAAGGAAGACGACAAGGTCTGGAGCGACTTCAACGAGAAGGTCTCGCTCCTGCAGGGCATCGGCTACCTCGACGAGCAGCTCGAGTTCAACGCCGGCGCGAAGGTGCTGCGGCACCTGCAGATCGAGGAGATCTTCTCCACCGAGCTCGTGCTGAGCGGGATCCTCGACGACCACGAGCCCGCGCTGATCTTCGGCGCAGTGTGCGCCATGTCGAACAGCTTCAGTCGCGCGGTGTCCATCCGCGTCCGGCCTCGGGGCCTGCAGGGCAAGCTGAGCAAGGCCATGCGCCAGATCCGCTACGGCGAGGCCGTGCGCAACTCCGAGTACGCCATCGGCCAGCAGGTCACCTTCACGCCGGAGATGATCTCGTTCGGCGTGTCGTGGTTCGAGGGGAAGTCGCTGCAGGAGATGCTCCTGTCCATCGACAGCGCCACGGACATCAGCGGCGACCTCGTCTCCGCCTTCCGCCGCGCGAAGGACCTCTGCCAGCAGCTCAAGCGCGTCTACGAAGAGGACCCGTACATGAGCGAGAAGCTCAAGACGATCCTCAAGACGGTGAGCCGCGACGAGGTCGAGGTCGTCGACTAGATCCGTGCGGGTCGTCGCGCTCCACGGGCTGCCCACGGGACCACGCCTCTTCGAGCGCCTCGATCTGCCCGCCCGTTGGCAGCTCCAGCGCCCGATGGTTCCGGGGCTCGGCGACGACGGCACCCCCGATGACTGGTCCCTGGAGTGGGCGGCGGAGCGCCTGCGCGCCGAGTGGGACACCGACGGTGCGGACGCGCTCGTGGGCCACGACCTCGGGGGCGTGTTGGCGGCGATGCTGGCGCGGCCCGGGCAGGCGATCGTCCTCAGCGGCACGGCCCTCGGGCCCTACTGGGCTGCGATCCGAGCCACCGCCTGGCCGTTCGTGAACCGCGCCTTCTATCACCAGTACGCAGGACGCCTCTTCCTCCGAAACGGCGCCCTCCCCGAGCACCGGCCCGGCCTCGCGGAGGCCTTCGCGGATCACGGAGAAGGCTGGGCTGAGCGCATGCGGCGGATCGCCTGGGCCATGCGCCCGCCGCGCGCGCTGAGCAAGCGGCTGCACGAGTGCCGCGTCCTGCTCGCGTGGGGACGACAGGACCCCTGGTACCCGGTGTTCCCCGTGGGACGCGCCGTCGCGCGCGCAACCGGGGGACGCCTCGCGGTCCTGGAAGCCGGCCACTTCGCGCCCTGGGAAGCTCCGCTCGGCTTCAGCGAGGCGCTGGTCGAGCACCTGGAGCGGTGAGGCCGTCTACGATGGGGCCATGCGGCGTCTGTTCAGCGACGTGAACCGGGTTGCGCCCTTCCTCCGTGGAGAGCGAGGGGTCCTGCACCTCGGCACCGGTGGGACGGGCGAGGCCATGACCGGCGGGGCGGGAGCGGTCCACGCCGACCGTGACTCCCGCGGCGCCGCGGTCGACGGACTCGAGCTCGCTGGGGCGACAGTGCTCCGCTGGAGCGCGGCCAGGAGCACCCTGACGTCCGTCGACGCCCCGGACAGCACCTGGGAGGTCGTCGACTTCGAGCGTGCCACCCTCCGTGACCTCGGCGCCCCGAACGCGCGCCTGGCGCTGGTCTCGTTACGGGAAGCGCGGCTGGAGCGGGCGGACCTCGCGCGCGCCACCTTCGTGCTCTGTGACCTGGGCGGCGCGCACCTTCAGGACGTGAACCTGGAGGCGGCTCGGCTGAACGGCTGCGATCTGTCGGGCGCGATCCTGGAGCGCACCAACCTCAGCGGCGCAGACCTGCGCGGGGCGGTCCTGCGCGGCGCATGGCTCGCCGGGACGGATCTGACGGACGCGGACGTACGCGGTGCGGACCTGCGGGGCGCAGCGCTCACGGCCGGCCAGCGGACCGCCCTGGCCGCCGCCGGCGCGCGGGTTGGGGGCGGGTGGCTCTATCGGGCGTGGACGCGGGTCCTGGGAACCGATCCCAGCGGGCACCAGCGCGCGCGCACCGCCACGACCTGGACCTGGGCCGCGCTCGCCATCCTGGTGCCCGTGTTGTTCTTCGCCCAGGCGGCGCAGAACACGGTGAACCCGCTGGAGCCGCCCGCCTGGTCCGTCCCCGAAGACGCTCCCTGATCCCAGAACGACCAACGGCGGCCCCGAAGGACCGCCGTTGTCGACAGAGCGGGGAGCCCGAAGACTCCCCCCTCAACTCATCTTCTTACTGGAGCAGCCACCAGCTACCCAGGACGAACTCGCCCTCGGGCTCGGGGCTGATCGGGCTGGAGTTGACAGCGTCCTCGGCGTAGATGCCCCAGAAGCCGCCCATCTCCGCGCCGTTCTCCGGCGGGTTGGCGCCAGCGTCGTCCAGGCCGATCTCGTCCCAGAAGTTGCCGCCGCCGATGGTGACGTACCCGATGCCGTGCAGCGTGAAGCCGTCACCAGCGTTGTCGATCGCGTCCTGGAGGCCAACGCCGTCCGTCGGGTCGAGACCCAGCGCCAGAGCGGTGTTCGTGTCCAGCATCCAGATCTCGAGCCAGCCCTCGCCGCCCTCTTCCGCCAGCGGATCCGTGAGGAAGTTGGCGTAGTCGGAGCCCTCGATCGTCTCGGGGGCGCAGTCCTCGGGGTTGGCCGCGGGATCGCTGATGTCGACCACGGAGGCCGGGTCGATGTTGATCACGCCGGAGCAGGTCGTGCAGTCGGGCGCGGCGGCACCGAAGCCGGTCTCGCCAGTGCCTTCCCAGGTCACGGTCTGCTGGCACGTCAGGATCGACGCGTCCAGGTTGTCCCAGTAGCGCACGACGTAGGTGCCGGTCACGCCGATCGGGCCGCGCGAAGAGCTGGCCGAGTCGTCGTCATCACCAGCGGAGTCGTCGTCGTCACCGGCGGAGTCGTCGTCGTCACCGACGGAGTCGTCGTCGTCTCCGGCGGAGTCGTCGTCGTCACCAGCGGAGTCGTCGTCGTCGCCCGCGGAGTCGTCGTCGTCGCCCTCGGCCGTGATGGTCATGGACCCGCCGAAGGTGATCTGGTTGACCGCGCCGTCGTCGTCGTCGTCGTCGTCGTCGTCGTCGTCGTCGTCGTCGCCCGCGTCATCATCGTCAGAGCCACCACCGCCGGTGGGGCAGCCCACCGTGACCGTCGTTCCGACGGCCAGGAGCAGGGCCAGCAACAGGTAGTACAGATTCCTCATCGTCTCTCCTCATTGGCTTCCGGCCCTTCCCAGGCCGCGCCGGAACAGTCATTGGCGGGTCCGAAAGACCAAACCCGCCGCGCATCTTGCTCACACGCACCCATCAGCGAAAGGGCCGACGGGCGCCCGACTCTCTAAGGACCCTGGGCGATCCAGATCGAGCCGAACTCGAACGAGCCACTCGGATCCCCGTTGGAGGGAACCCAGGTGTTCTCGCTGTCGCGAGTGAAGATCTGCCAAAAGGCGTTGAAGTCTTCACCGGTCCCGGAGGCGCCCGCGACGTCGCCCAATCCGTTCTCGGCAAAGAATGACCCGGAGTGGGTCGACAAATAACCAAAGTGCGTCAGCGTCGCCCCCACCGCGGCCATCTGATCGATGGCCTCCTGGGTGGAGGGGTTGCCATCCTGCGTCAAGGTCAGCCCGAGCGTCTGCGCCGTGTCGATGTCGATCATCGCCAGCTGCAGGAACGAGTCCCCGCCTCCCTGCGCCATGGGCGTCACCAGGTGGGTCCCCAGGTCCGCGCCCACCGAGGCCAGGACCGCAGGGTCGCACTCGTCCGGGTTCGCCTCGGGGTTGCTGATGTCCAGCGCGGAGGCCGGGTCGATGGTCACGACGCCGCCGCAAGCGGAGCAGTCGTCGGCCAGCACGCCCCATCCGAACTCGGCGGTGCCCTGCCAGGCGACGGTCTGCAGGCACTCGACGATCCCGTCGTCGAAGCTGCGCCAGTAGGTGACGGAGTAGGTGCCCGTCACAGCGACCGCCTCACGCGCGCCGCTCCAAGCGCTGTCGTCGTCGTCGCCGGCCGAGTCGTCGTCGTCACCCGAGTCGTCGTCGTCGCCCGAGTCGTCGTCGTCTCCGGAGTCATCGTCGTCGCCGGCCGAGTCGTCGTCGTCGCCGGCCGAGTCGTCGTCGTCGCCGGCCGAGTCGTCGTCGTCATCGCCGGCCGCGCCGATGACCATGCTGCCGCCGAACGAGCGGGCGTCTGCGTAGAACGCGCCGTCGTCGTCGTCATCATCGTCATCATCGTCGTCATCGTCACCAGCGTCGTCGTCGTCTCCGCCCCCACCGGGGCAGCCGGGCAGGCTCAGCGCAAGACCGAGCCCGAGAAACAGCGAAAGCATCAGGAGGAGTCGGGTCCGCATCACTCGGATTCCGCCTCCTGGCGACCGTCAGCCTTCAAAAAACCTCTGAAAATTCAGGGTGTTGAATCAACACCCGCCTCCAGCGGCGAGGAAAGTTAACAAAGGGCTCCATGGGCGACAAGCCCACCATCCGATCCAGCACAACTGCTTGACACCCGCGGGACAGAATCCCGTCGAGGATGGCTACTCGAGGGCTGCCTTCACCCTCGCCGCGTGCCAGCCCTTCGGCGACTGCCGCAGGTACTGACGCCGCGCTTCCGTCTGCGTCCGGCGCATGATCGCGTCCATCTGCAGGGAATCGTATATCTCCGCCAGAGCGAGGCACGAGAGTGCGAAATCCTGCCCGTTGTGGCAGGCGATGAGGAAGGCGTCCTTTGCGTCCTTGGGCCGATCGTTGCCCTTGTGATGGCGTCCGTAGAGCCAGGCCCCCCACACCGTCCGCACGTCCTTGACGTACGCGGCTTCGAGCAGCTCCTTGGCCGCGTCCGGGTCACCCCCGAGGCTGACCGCGAGTCCCTCGTACATCTTGGCGACCGCCGCCTCCCGGGACGCCTCGCCGAACGTGCTCGAGAGGACCGCACCGGCGCGCCGCGCAGACTCCGCTGCCGCCTCGTACCTCTTCGCGCCGAGATAGGCCTCCGCGAGGAACAGCTCGGTGTCACCCGGCTCCCCCAGGTGTCGGGTGGCCTCCAGGCCCTCGATCGCCGTGTCCCACAGGCCCTTCGTCAGCGAGACGATGGCGTCCCCACGGCGCACGCCGTCGCCGCCGCCCCGCTTGCGGGCGGGCTCCAGCCGCGACTCCAGCAGCTCCGCGGCGTCGTTGAAGTACAGCGCGGCGCTCAGCTCGGTGATCAGCCCGGGGTCCGTCGGCGTGGACCGCAGGGCCTTGTCCGCTCGGTTCCAGGCGGCGCCGAAGTAGCCCTGGAAGCGCTTGCTGCGCGCGACCTCCTGCGCGAGCAGGCCGGCCTCCGGAGTCGCCTCGAGGGCACGCTCGAGCAGCTCGTCCGCGCGCTTGCTCCCCTCGCTCCGGCGCAGCGCGCGAGACAGCGCGATCACGACGCGCGACGAGAGCAGCGGCGGCAGCTCCGTGCCCTCCATGAACGTCTGCAGGGCTGCGACGCGCCCCGCGTCGTCCATCCCCCGCGCGCCCGCGAGCGCCTTGCCGGTGAGGCCGAACGGGTGCTCGGCCGACTCCGCCAGCAGCGCCTCCGACGTGGCCGCGACGGCGTCCCACTCCCCCGTGTCCATCGCGATGCGGGTCGACCAGGCCCGACAGAGTCCGGCGTTGCAGCCTCCCAGGGCGGAGCGGGCGCCGGCGATGTCTCCGCTGCGCAGGGACGCCTCCGCCTTCGCGACCGCCTCCCACGGCCCGGGGCTCCCCTTGAGGACGGAGAGGCCCGCGAGGGCCGTCGTGGCGTCGCCCCGAATGGCCTCGTGGAGCGACTTGCCGAGCTGGGTCGCAGGGTCGATCGGTCCCCGAACCTCCGCGGCCTCCAACAGCTGCTGGGCGTGCGCGGCCTGGCTCTGCGCACCGTTGTAGAGCGCCCAGATGGCGAGGTCCGCCTTGAGGCCCTGCACGTGGAACGCGGCGGGAGCGAGCTCATCGCCCGCCGCGGCGTCCGCCACGTAGCGCGCCGCCTCGTGCAGCCCGTCGAACGTGCCCGGCCGCATCATCGCCTCGGAGGTGGCGATCACCTCGTCGATCCGGGCCTGCTTGCGGGCCTTCATCACGAGGACAGCGGCCACTGCGCCGAGGACCACCACCACGAGGATCACCGCCCGCATCCGCGCCTTTCGGCGCTGTGCTGCGATGTACGGATCGTCAAAGTCGACGTCAGACATTCGCGAACTCTAACAGCGGTGTCCGGACGCACGACGGCCCCGCCCGGACAGAACCGGACGGGGCCGTCAGAACGTGTGTCGGGAGCTACTCGGCGAGCAGCGCTGCCATCTCCTGCTCCAGCATCGGCACGACCTCGAACAGGTCACCGACGATGCCGTAGGTGGCGTGCTGGAAGATCGGGGCGTCGGCGTCCTTGTTGATGGCGACGATGACCTTGCTGGTGCGCATGCCGGCGAGGTGCTGGATGGCACCGCTGATGCCGGCCGCGACGTACAGGGACGGGTTCACCGTCTTGCCGGTCTGACCGACCTGCATGCTGTGCGGCGCGTAGCCCGCGTCCACTGCGGCGCGGGAAGCACCGACGGCGGCGCCGATCACGTTGGCGGCCGACTGCAGGATGGAGAAGTTCTCCGCGCTCTTGAGCGAACGCCCGCCGGCGATGATCCGGTCGGCCTCCGACAGGTCCACCGCACCGCCGCCCGACGTCTCGACGTCCACGACCTCGTAGCCGTAGTCGTCCTCGAGATCGGCGTCGAAGTCCTCCTCGTCCCCGTCCTTCTCCTCGATCTCGTCGATGACGAAGGAGTTCGGACGGACCGAGAAGAACGCCGGCGTGTCCTCGATGGTCACGTCGGCCAGGCACTTGCCGGAGTACAGCGGGCGGGTCGCGACGATGCCGTCGTCCCCCTCCCGCAGGTCCACCACGTCGGACGCGCACCCGGCCTCGGCCAGGGCGGCCACGCGGGGCAGCAGGTCCTTGCCCAGCCCGGAGGCCGACGCCAGCACCACGTCCGGGGACACGTCGTCCACGACCTGGTGCAGGGCCGACGCGAACGCGCCGGGCACGTAGCTGCCGAGGATGTCCGCCTCGACCTTGACCACCTTGTCCGCGCCCCAGGCGCCAAGACCCTCGACGCCGGAGAGGTCGCTGCCGACCACCACCGCCGTCACGTCGTCGCCGTCGGACAACTCCTGGGCCTTGCCCAGCAGCTCGCGCGCGCTCTTCTTCACCTTGCCGTCCGCGACTTCGCAGAACACCAGGAATTCAGCCATTGCTCATGTCTCCTTGATTCGTTGTTGTCGCGGTCTCAGAGGACCTTGGCCTCGGTGCGCAGCAGCCCGACCAGCTCCTTGACCTGGTCGGCGAGCTCGCCCTCGAGGATGCGGCCGGGCGGACGCCCGGGGGGCAGGCGGAAGTTGGCGGTGACGGCCTTGGCGTTGTCCGCGCCGGCCTCCACGCCGAGATCGTCCGCCGTGTAGCGCTTCACCGGCTTGCTCTTCGCCTTCATGATGCCGGGCAGGCTGGCGTAGCGCGGGGTGTTGAGCCCCTTGTCGCAGGTGAAGACGGCCGGCAGGGCCACCTTGACGACCTCGGTCGCGCCACCGCCGACGGCCCGCTTGACCGTGACGCTGTCGCCGTCCTGGGCGTAGCTGCTGATGCCCGTGGCGCAGGGCCACTCCAGCTGCGTCGCCACGATCTGCGGCACCTGCACGGCGTCGTCGTCGATGGCCTGCTTGCCGGCGAAGAGGAGCTCGATGCCCTCCTCGGAGGCGGCCTTGGACAGGGCGCTGGCGACACCGTAGGAGTCGGAGCCGGCGAAGCCGTCGTCGTCCAGGATGACCGCGCGGTCCGCGCCCATGGCCAGCGCGGTGCGGGCTGCGTCGAGCGTCTTGGCGGAGCCGAGCGAGAAGATCACGACCTCCCCACCGGCGGCGGCCTTGACCTGCAGCGCCTGCTCGACCGCGAACTCGTCGTACGGGTTCACGATCCACTTGATGTCGCCACCGTCGATGCCGGTCGCGTCACCGTTGATCTTGATGCGGGTCTCGGTGTCCGGGACCTGCTTGAGGAGCACGCCAATCTTCACGGATTGCCTCCTCGCCCCACGCGGGGGCGGTTCAGGGGTTGGCCGACGCCTCTGCCGCGGGGTGAAGCCCCGCCGCGAAGATGTCGGCGATTTGACTCGCTGACTCCCGGAGCCCGTAGCGGGCGCCCGGAGTCAGAATCCACTGCATTGCGATCTCGTCGAGCGCGCCGAAGAGCGCACGACGCACGATGATCGGGTTCACGTCGGGGCGCATGAGGCCGCGGCGCTGGCCGTCCTCGATGATGCGCCCGACGATGTCGAGGTACTGCTTGAGCTTCGTGGGCTTGTACTCGCGCATGAACGTGTGCGAGAGCCGCAGCTCCACCTGGAGGACCTTCGCGACGCTGCGGTGCCGCTCCACCCGATCCATGTGGAACGACGTGAAGGTGCGCAGCTTCTCGAACGGATCGTCGAGGGGCGCGAGCTTGCGCTCGACGACCTCGATCATCTCCGCCATGGCCTCTTCGAAGATGCTGAGGAGGATCTCGTCCTTGCTCTTGAAGTACAGGTAGATGGTGCCGTCGGCGACGTTGGCGGCGCGGGCGACATCACTGACGCGGGACTTGTGGAAGCCGCCATTGGCGAACACCTCCACGGCGGCCTCGAGGATGTGACGGCGCTTGTCCGCGCGGCTCTGCGCCGTGCGTGCCGCTGCCTTCTTCGCCGCTCCTGTCGCCATGCTCAGGCCTGACTCCCCGACTGAATGAACGTTCATTCAAGGGCGCGAAGTGTACCCAACGCGCGGCACCGCGCAAGCGGCCCGACAGGCGCGACGCAGATCGTTCGGCGGTCGCTCAGCCGCGCTTGGCGAGGAAGCGCTGCGCGGTCTCCTCGACGCCCTCGCCGACCTTCTCCCAGTCCGCCAGGAACTTCGCGTTGCCGCGGTCCGTCAGCGGGTGGGCGAACATCTGCTTGAGCGTCTTGAAGGGCAGCGTCGCGACGTGCGCGCCGAGGCGCATGGCCTCGAGCATGTGCTGCGGGTGCCGGATGGACGCCGCGAGCACCTTCGTGTCGAAGAAGTAGTTGTCGTACACCTGGACGATGTCGGCCAGCAGGCCCACGCCGTCGGCGCCGGTGTCGTCGACGCGGCCCAGGAAGGGGCTGATGTAGGTGGCGCCGGCCTTGGCGGCGATGACCGCCTGGTTCACCGAGAAGCAGAGCGTCACGTTGACCGGAGTGCCCTCGCCGGACAGCACCTTGCAGGTCTTGATGCCTTCCTCCGTCAGCGGAACCTTGATGACCACGTGCTCGTGGATCTGGCGCAGCAGGCGGGCCTCCCGGAGCATGCCCTCGCTGTCCTGGGCGACGACCTCGGCGGACACGGGGCCCTGCACGATCTCGCAGATCTCGTGGATCGTCTCGGCGAAGTCCCGGCCCTCACGGGCGATCAGGGAGGGGTTGGTGGTGCAGCCGTCCAGGATTCCCCAGGAGGCGGCTTCACGGATCTCGTCCAGGTTCGCGGTGTCGATGAAGAACTGCATGTGGTCCTGATTCGGTGGTGTGCCGGGCAAGGCGACGGTTGGTTGGGCCGCGTGGCTACCACGTTCGGCGGGGCCCTGCCAGCGCCCGATCAGGGGAGCCGCGGGACCGGCCGGGGCGCCAGGGCTGCGTCGATCCGATGCCGCCCGATCAACGCCGCCTTCGCCTCTGCAGCCCGCCGCCGATGCTCCGCCGCGCGGGCCGGCTTGCCGGCGGCCGTGTACATCGACACGAGGAGCTCGTGAGGCTCCACGAGGTAGGGGGCGATCTCCACCGCCTTCTGGAAGCCCAGCTCCTGCTCGGGGAGGCGAAGGAGGGGCGCCTCCTCGGACCGGTTCGCGCGACCGAACCGCAGCCAGGCCTCCGCGCGCAGCGTGCTGTAGAGGAGGTCGGACGGGTCGAGGCCGGGGATCGTCGGCTCGATGGCTGCCAGCGGGTCGCCGAACAGCCCCGTGAACAGCGGGCGACTCCAGATGGGCGCGCCGCTCGACGCGGCGGGCGGCCCCGGCGACGTGTCGGGCGGCAGGACGCGGAACAGACGGAACCAGTCGTTCTCCCAGGCGAGCTCGAAGTGTTCGAGCTCCTCGGGCGCGTACTGCATGCGGGCCAGGACGCTGTCCGCGGGCCAATCCATCGCGTTCGCCACGTACCGCTGGGCCATGCGCGGATCGGTGCGCAGCAGGTGGTGGGGCTCGTGCAGATACCAGACGGCCCCGTACGCGCGCGCGGCCTCCCAGAGCGCCTCCTCGGACTGGAAGCGGGCGTTGATGACGTGCTCCAGGCGGTCGAGCAGGTCCCCCTCGAAGAAGCAGTGCAGCGGCGTCGGCCGATCCACGTACGTGGACAGGAACGGGCTGACGATGAACGAAGCCAGGATCGGCTCGCCGGGAGACGTCTCCGTGGCCAGGCTCTGGACGAGATCGGAGAAGGCGCCGGACGTGAAGACGACGACCGAGCTCCAGCCGTCCTGGTCGTCCTGGGTGGCGAAGCGGCCCTCGAGGCCCGGCAGCCGCCCCGAGCCGTGCAGGACCACCGCGAGCACGCCGACGCCGAGGATCAGCCGCCGCGTCCTCCGCAGACGCACCGGCGCCGCGAAGCCGAGGGCCACCAGCGCCGCCAGCGCGGTCGCCGCGAAGAGGATCAGCTTGGAGAACAGGAGGTAGACCGCGAGGAACCCGGTGCCGAGCCAGAGCGCGAACCACGCGAGGGCCGGGGGCAGCGGATCGAGCGGCCCGTCCCCATCGAGCAGCTTCGTCGGAGGAGGACGGAGGACGGAGGGGGCGGTGCGACCGCGCAGCTCGCGGATCAGGGCGACGACTCCCGGCAGCGCCACGAGCGCGACCCACGGCCAGTCCCGCGCGAGGCGGCGCAGGGTCGGGCTCTCGTAGTTGCCGGTCCAGTAGTGGCGGGCGTGGAACGACAGCGAGGACGGGTCCAGCGGCTTGACGTCGAAGGTGCGGATCTTCGCGAAGATCGTCTCCCACGCGTGGTCGTACCCCGTCTCCGCCGGCAGGAGGACCTTCCCGAGCGCGACGATACCCACCAGGAGCGCCCACCGCGCGGCCGCCGGAATCGCCGCCCGCCAGGCCAACGCGGCGGTCACCACGACGGCGAGGCCCACCACCATCGGCGTGCTCGTCAGGAAGCCGTCGTGGGCCAGGCTGAACGGCAGGAACGTCCCCAGCGCGGCGGGTCCGAGGATCGCCAGGGTGCCCAGCGCAGCGTCGCGCGGCTCCACACGACCGACCAGAAACACGGACGCCAGGTAGACCACGAGCAGCAGCGCATAGAAGGTCACGACCTTCCAGAGCAGGAGCGCCGCCAGGAGGCAGACGCCCGCGGCAAGCGCGCGCGGCACCGTCTGCTTGCGCGCCCACAACCCGAGGAAGCCGAGGTGCCAGAGCACCACCGGCCACGCGAGGTCCTCGCGAAAGATCACCGAGCCGTTGCCGCGTCCTGCGACCCCCAGGCACAGCCCGAAGACGATCGCCGCGATCAGCGCCGCGTCGCGCCTCCGGGTGAGGGCGTAGCCGAGCAGCGCCATGGGGACGACGGCCGTGGCCGCGACCAGGCGCGACAGCCGGCGAACGAACGCCGCGAGCCCCTCGTCGGGGTCCTGGAACAGGCGCGCCAGCCGGCCGTAGATCCACTCCTGCAGGACGGTGTCGGCGAAGGGGGGGTAGCCGTCGGGAGTCTGCAGGTGGGTGTCGATGCGGGGGATCACGCCGCCCTCGGCGACCATTCGGACGTACCGGAATCGCTGCGCCGACTCCATCCAGAACGTGTCGTCGGCGCCACGCCCGAGCCCCGCGAAGCTCCAGGTCTTCGCCGTCACGGCGGCGGTCCCGACGGTGATGAGGGCGACCGCGAGGATCAGCAGCAGCGCAGCCTCGCGCCCCGGGTCCCGCTTCCACCGCGCTCCGAACGACTCGCGGCGCTTCTGGAGCTGGCGCGCGACGTGCCCGGCGCGGCGGTGGCGGCCGGGTCGGTACGCCCCGGGCGTGGTCTTCGGTCCCTGCGGTTCGGTCACGGAGCGCTCGCCTCCGTGTCCGCGTAGTGGCCCAGGGAGTAGAGGCGCTCAGCGAGGAGCAGCGCGCCCGGATGCAGGGGACGGGCGGCCAGCACGGCGTCCAGCTCCTGCCGCGCGGTCACGAGGTCCCCCTGCAGCATGCGCGCAGCGGCCGCCTCCACCGCGGCGTCCTCGGGCCAGGGGCCGGGCCTCAGCGCGCCGGTGTCGAGCCGGTAGTGGGCGAGGTGGATCATGTTCCAGGGGTCCGTGGTGAGCGCCTTGCCACGCGCGAAGAGGGACAGCGCTGCGTCCCGGTCCCCCCGCTGCAGATGGTAGCCACCGCGGGCCATGTGTCGCCGCGCGACCACTTCCTGCCCCAGCGTGTCGCGGACCCAGCCGGGCCCCACGAGGACGTCGTCCAGCGTTCGGACGACGTCTTGCTCACCCCGCGGCGCGGACGACAGCGGGCCGGCGACCTGGTGCAGCAGTCCGATGGGCACCCGGTTCCTCAGGAGCTGGGGCGGGAGCGAGAAGTCGTTGACGACCACCGGCACGTCGACGCCGGCGTGGAGGATGGCGAGCAGCAGGTACTCGGGCATCAGGCCCCGCGGCGGGGTGACGGGGAGCTCCACGGCCGGCAGGGGGACTCCGCGGGCGCGCGCGTCCGCGAGGCTGACGGGGTCGAGCATGTGCAGACCCAGCACGTGCACATCGGGCCGACGGCGCTCCACGTAGCGGGCTGCCGACGCGGGGAACTGCCAGGAGTCGCCACCGAGCAGCAGGACAGCACCGGGCGGAGCGGCGTCCAACACCGCGGCGGCGAGCACGCGGGGGGCGATGAGGCGGGAGTGGTTCGCAGCCCCCAGCGTCCCGAGCAGGGGCGCGCCGACGATGCCGAGCAGCAGGGCCCCGGACAGCCAGGGCGCGAGCCGGGTCTGGCGGCGCGCCGCGTCCACCAGGACCCACACGCCCACGCCCGCGGCCGCGGCCAGGACGGTGAGCGGGCCGAGGAGGTAGCCGTGAGCGTCGGGGTTGTTGGGCGAGAAGATCCCCTGCAGGGCCGTGGGAGCGGCCCCGACCACGATGAACGCCGCGCCGGCGAGCAGCGCGCGACGCCGGCGGGCACGCCAGAGGACGAACGCCCCAACCGCAGCCGCGACGAGGGCGAGTCCCCCCAGGTCGTCCCAGGCGACACCCAGGTGCTGCCGGACGTTGCGGACGAGCTGCGCGCCGTCGAGCCGGAAGGACCGGGCGTACCCCGCGGCGGTGACGGAGTGGATCACGCGGTCGAGCGTCCGGGGAGCGCCGAAGTCGAAGGGCGGCAGGGTCGCCGAACGCAGGGGCAGCCAGGCGAACTGGCCGAGTCCGAACGGAAGCAAGGCGAGCGTGGTGACGATCGCGGGGCGCAACGAACCGCGACCCAACGCCAGCAGGAAGAGGCCGGGGATCGCCGCGACGAGCATCGCGTGGTGCACCGCGCCGACCACGCACAGCGGCACCACGGCCAGGGCGAGTCCGCGCCGTCCGCCCATCTGGATGCACGCCACCGCCATCATCCCGAGCAGGAGCGCGAGCGCGTAGAGCTCCGGCCGGCCGCCCTGCATCGCGAGGGCCGGGCTGGCGCCGATGAGCAGCCCGGCCACCAGGCCCGCCAGCGGCAGATCTCCGGGCAGGCCCACGATCCGTGCCGCGCCGCGCGACACGACCGCCGCCGTCAGACCCGCTGCCCCCGCGGCGCACACCGCGCTGAAGACGCTCAACCGGAACGCGAGCTCTCCGACGGGCAACAACCCGGCGATCGTGGCCAGCACCATGTACGCCGGCTGGCCGGGCGGATGGCTGACCCCCATGGGTCCCACGGTCGCCACGAACTCGCCGCCGTCGAGCCACGTGAGCCCCGGCGCGGCGAGGAGCATGTTCAGCAGGAACACGGCCCCGGCCACGCCGTAGAACAGACGCTCGCGGATCACAGCGGGCCCCAGAAGGTGCGGAAGTAGGCCGCGACGAGGGCGGCCTGGGGATCTCCGTGCGCCAGGTCACCCTCCAGAGCCTCGATCGTGCGGACCCGCAGGGCGCGCAGCGAGGCCGGCTCCGGACCGGGATCGCGCACCGCGACCACCAGCCCGTGGGGCGGAAGGGCCAGGTTCTCCTCCGGGGACCGCATCTCGACGAACGCAGGCCGCGTCGCTCCGCGCAGCTCCGGCACCGGGCGATCCCGCAGCCGCGGCGACCACGCGATCCCCACGTCGCGCAGGCGCTCCTCGAGACGGATCCGCTGGTGGGCATGCCCCAGCAGGACCCGCGGAACCACGATGAGATCAGGACGGCGGTACTCGACGCCCTGCAGGTACGCCCAGGTGAACGCCGTGTCGTTGCCGGAGGCCACGAGGACGGAGCCCGGCGGAGTGCCCGCAGCCAGCGCGGTGCTGTACTGGCGCGCCAGCTCGTTGCGCGTTCGCGACGCGCTCAGGCCGTCGAACGCCTCGAACGCGAGCACGAGCCAGGCCACCACCAGCAGGAGCGGGCCCAGGCGCTCGAGCGAGCTCCCGCGGCGGCGCGTCGCGAGCACGTGCAGGCCATGGGCGCCCAGCGGAGCGGCGGCGAGCACCCCGACCAACAGGTAGCCGAGTACGTCCGGGTTGCTGCCGAACGCCTTGTTCTGGGGGAGGATCGTCAGCGCGTTGCCCACCAGCCAGACGGGCAGGCTCCACGCAAGGGCGCGGAGGGCGGTGGTGCCCTTACCGTCCCGCAGCAGCCAGGCGCACAGCGCGAGCACCAGCAGGACGCCGAGCCCCGAGAGCATGTGCCGCTCGAGGACGACGCCGAGGTTGGCGAAGAAGCCGGCGC
>ENA-OWNT01001175-OWNT01001175.1-seawater-metagenome-genome-assembly--contig:-NODE-1175-length-36076-cov-5.310925_pt1 | contig 36076 bp, 30 predicted proteins | sample MGYA00238136_ERZ651165 | MGnify/ENA primary metagenome ERZ651165 (study PRJEB26861, sample SAMN08777766) | seawater metagenome | isolation source: coastal seawater | place: USA: Florida | collected...
GCGGCCCAGAGCGTCCAGGCGTTCGGGCTGCGCTCGGTCGGCTGCCTGCCCATCGGGGACCGGGGCGTGCTCTACCTGCTGGACCCGGCGCGCACCGGACGCTTCGACCTCCGCAGCCGGGCGCGCCTGTCCGCGCTGTGTGCCCAGGCTGCGCCCTTCCTCCTCCGCAGCAGCGAGAGCGCGCCGCGGGCCGAGCCGGTCCCGGGCCTGGTGGGGAGCAGCCCGGCCATGCAGGAGCTCGCCGAGGGTGTCCGGGCCTTCGCGGCGGTGCCCTGGCCGGCGCTCATCCTGGGGGAGACCGGCACCGGCAAGGAAGCCGTGGCCCGCGCGCTGCACACGCTCTCGCCACGGGCGAACAAGCCCTTCGTGCCCGTCAACTGTGGCGCCATCCCCGAGTCCCTGGCGGAGGCCACGCTGTTCGGCCACGAGAAGGGCGCGTTCACCGGGGCGGCGCGCCGCAAGGAGGGCCTCGTCGAGCAGGCCGAGGGCGGCACCCTCTTCCTCGACGAGGTCGGCGAGCTGCCGGCGCCCGTGCAGGTCGGGTTGCTCCGCCTGCTGCAGGAGGGCACCTGGCGCCGGGTCGGCGGCGACCGGGAGCAGCGGTTCACGGGACGCATCGTGGCCGCCACGTGGCGCGAGCTGACGGACACCGAGGGTCGGGGCGCCTTCCGTGAGGACCTGTTCTACCGGCTCGCGTCGTGCGTGCTGCGGGTGCCGCCCCTGCGCGATCGCACCGGGGACGTGGCCGCCATCGCCGAGCACCTGTTGGAGCGAGCGCTCGCGCAGCTCCCGGGCGATCGGACGGTCACGCTGAGCCCGGAGGCGGCTGCGCTTCTCGCCGGTCGACGCTGGTCCGGCAACGTCCGGGAGCTCGAGAATGCAATCAAGGGAGCGCTCGCAAGAGCATGGGTTGCCAGCGGAAATCGAATTCTGCCCGAGCACGTGGTGGCTCACCTCCAGGCGACGGGGGAGTCGGTGGAGGGGATCGGATCGACGACGCCCACTCCGGCCGCTCTCCAGGCGGTGAGCGCCGCGGCCGAGGTGGCGCCGGCGCCCGCTCCGTCGGTCGGCTTCCCGCCCGACCTGGACCCCGCAACGGTCGATGACCTCGCGGGGGCGACGGAGCGGTATCAGCGGCTGGTCGTGCGCGCGGCGCTGGAGCGCTGTGAGGGCAACCGGACCCGGGCCGCGGGGGCGCTCGGGGTGACCCGGCAGTGGCTGCACCGGTTGATCACCAAGTGGGGGGGATCGCCATGAATCCAGACAGTTCGGGTGGAACCTTCGAAGATCTGCTGGAGCACATGGTGCCCGGCGTGGGGGCCATCGGCGCCTCCGACGCGGACGCCCCCGCGTTCCCCGTCGAGCTCGGGCTCGAGCCGCTCCAGGTGATCGGCCGCGGCGGGGTGGGCTGGGTCTACTCCGCGCGCGACCCGCGGCTCGACCGCGTCGTCGCCGTGAAGATCGCGCGCTCGGTGCCGGGCGCCGCCGACACGTTGCTGGAGGAGGCCCGGGTGACCAGCCGGCTCCAGCACCCCAACGTGCTGCCCGTCCACCAGGTGCTGCGGGACGGCGGCCGCGTCGCGGTCGTCTTCCAGCTCGCTCCAGCCCTGACCCTCGCCGAGTGGATCGCCGAGAACGCCCGGGGTGCGCGGGAGACCACCGTTCGGGAGCGCGTGACCCTGGTGGCGCGGATCGTGGACGCCATCGCCCACGCGCACGGCCTGGGCGTCGTCCACGGTGACCTGCACCCCGGAAACGTCGGCCTCGACGGCCACGGCGGCTGCTGGGTGCTGGACTGGGGAGGCGTCGAGCGACGGGTTGGACGCTTCTCTGGCTCGCCGGGCTACGCCGCACCGGAGCAGCTGCGTGGCAGCGGGCCCGGGCCCCGGGCGGACGTCTACAGCCTGGGCGCCCTGCTGTACGAGGTCCTGGCGCTGCGGCCGTTGCGCCCGCGCCGGCACGACGAGGACCTCGGCAGCTTCATCGCGCGCCACGTGGACCGCGGCGCTCCGGATCTGCCGCCGGACGTGCCCCTGGCGCACGTGCTCGCCGCCGCTCTGGCGCCTGCTCCCGAGGCCCGGTTCGACGCGGCCGGGCTCGCGGCGGCGCTCGACGGGTTCCTGTCCGGCCGCGCGGAGGCGGAGCGTCGACGCGCGGACGCCCGCACCCTGCTCGGACAGGCCCGGGAGGGGTTGGCCCGCTACCGGGAACTGGAAGACCGCCGCGCTCAGGAGGAGCGCGTGGCCGTCGTCCAGCGGGCGAAGGTCCCGGGCCACGCGCCCGTGGAGCAGAAGCGACCGCTGTGGGAGGCGGAGGACCGCGTCGCCGAGGTCCAGCGGGAGCAGGGGATGGTCTGGCTGGACGCGACCGAGCACGCCACCCTGGCGTCGTCCCTCGATCCGTCGGACGGCGCGCCGCGGGCCATGCTCGCCGAGCTGTGGTGGCAGCGGATGCGCGAGGCCGAGACGGACCACCGCCCCGTGGAGCGGGACCTCGCGGAGGACCGGGTGCGCCGGTGGGACGATGGACGCTTCCGGCGCATCCTCGAGGCCCGCGCCCGGCTGTCGTTGACCACGACCGTCGACGGCGCCGAGGCCCACATCCAGCGGTTCGTGCCCGACGGGCGGGTCCTGCGGGCCGTGGGAGACCGCGTCGAGTCGATGCCGCTCGACGGCCTGTCCCTCGAGCCCGGTTCGTGGCTCGTGACCGTGCGCGCGCCGGGTCGGCGTCCAGCGGTCTATCCCGTCCTCCTCAGCCGCCTCCAGCACCACCGCGGCTCCGTCCGGCTCTACACGGACGAGGCCATCGGGGATGGTTGGGTCCAGGTGCCAAGCGCGTCGTTCCGACTCGGAGGAGACCCCGAGTCGCGCGCGCCCCTCGACCCCTGTGAGCCGACCATCGGGGATCGCTTCATCCAGAAAACATGTGTTCGATCAGATGCATGGGTTCGGTTCCTGAATGATCTGGATCCGGAAACTGCGGCCCGCCACGTGCCTGGCGAAGCGGGCCTGTTCGCGGGGTTCCAGGCGTTCTGGCATCGGGGATCGGACGGCCGATACGCGCTTCCGGACGGGTGGGATCCCGCCTGGCCCGTGCTCGCCGTGAACATCGCGGACGCGAAGGCCTACGCGGCCTGGCTCGGCGCGCGGGAGGGGCGCGTCCTCCGGCTCCCGACGGAGGAGGAGTGGGAGAAGGCCGCTCGGGGCGTCGATGGCAGGCCCTATCCCTGGGGCTGGCACTTCGATCCCACCTTCGCGCACATGCGCCAGTCGCGGCCCGGGCCACCGGCGCCGTCGGCCGTCGGCCAGTACCCGGTGGACACGTCTGTCTACGGGGTGCAGGACCTCGCGGGGGGCGTGCGGGAGTGGACGGCGTCCCTGTACGACGAGGGCTCCCACGTGCTGCGGGGCGGGACCTTCGGTGACGACGCGGACGACCTCCGGGCGGCGGGCCGCGCCGGCCTCATGCCCTTCATCCGCTGGAGCTTCATCGGATTCCGCCTGATTTCAGAGCAGCCACGGCCTCCATCGCCGGATCCTTCTTCTTGAGGCTCTTCTCGAGCTCCCAGCTGATCTGCACCTGGATCTGCGGCTCCTTGAAGCGCCGGTCGTTGTCCCGCACGTAGCCCATGACGGCGAGGAAGACGCTCGGCCAGCCCGGCTTCGGACCCGGCTTGAAGCTGATCGCGCCTCCCACCGCCGTGGACATGTCGCGCGAGACGACCGTCTGCTTGTCGCGCATCGCCGGGCCGAACCGCAGGGTCGGCTGGGGGCCTCCCTTGGGGCCGGTCCCGTCCAGCACCTCCACCAGGATCGCGGCGAGGTTGCTCACCGCCACGTCGTTCCAGGCGACCACCAGGTCGCGCATGGGTTCGTAGGTGTAACGGGAGGTTGCGCCACTCGGCTTCAGGTGATGGATGAATGCCCACTCGGCGTTCCAGAGCCCGATCACCGGTCCCACCTTGAACTTGAAGGTCGGGCTGATGATGGCCTCCAGCCGGTTCCCCACCAGGGCGAGGTGCTTGATCGCCTTGCGATCGCTCTCGTAGGTCCCCGTCAGCTGATCGAAGGGCAGCAGGCCCGCGCTGCTCTTCCACACGTGCATCCAGAGGAGGTGGGCGTCGATGTCGAGGACCTCGACCGGCCGGAACGAGAACCGCGGGCCCACGTGCACGAACGCCGGCGTCAGCATCACCTCGAGCCCCGCGCCCACGAACGTGGACTGGAAGAGGACCGAGTCGTTGCGCAGCGCGGCGTGCCGCAGCTGGACGCGGATCTTGCCCATGAGGCCGCTGTTGAACGCTCCGCCGCCGATGCCGCCCCACGCCCACAGGTACGGACCGGACGCGGTGGGGGAGGGGGCTGGAGCCTCCTCGGTCGAGGTGTCGCTGGCGTCCGGTTGATCCGCCGGCTCAGACTCGGCCTGGACGACCACGGCCGCGAGCAGGACGAAGACGAACAGGCTCAGGGACAGGGCGATGCGAGCGCGGTGCATCATCGGGACTCCTCCTTCGCGGCGAACTCGCCAGCGGGTCCGTCGAAGCGCAGCAGCGTTCCGTCGCCGCCGAACCAGTAGTGCCATGTGGGGCCCAGAGGTTTCAGCATGCCACTGAGGGTCATCTTCACGTGGCGACAGCGCCGATTCCCGCAATTCTCTTCGCCCAGGTCCTGGGTCGCGAACCCGTAGACCTTGCCGCTGGCGGGGTCCACGGCGTCGAACGCCTGCACCGGGGTTCCCGCAGCCGTCAGCGCCCCCAGGCGGATGTCGAGGGTGTCCGCGTCCCAGAGTCCGGCGTCCTTCCGCTCGATGGTCTTGCCCCGGCGGACGACGGTCGCGCCGTCCGGTCGGTAGGTCACGACCACGGTGCCGTCGGCGTCGGTCCGCTCGGTTCGAATGGGAGTCAGGTCGAGCCGCGCCTCGTGGACCACGGTCCAGGTGGGGGCGCGGCCTGTGATGTGGAGCCGTCCGTCCTTTTCGGAGACCGTCCAGGTCAGGTCGCCGGCGTCACCGGTCAGCGCGGACGAGGGCGGGGCGGCGTGCGCGCTGCCGACGCCCAGCAGGACGGCGGCGGCGAGCACGACGGCGGGTGGAAACGATCGGTGTCGGGACATGGTGAGATCCTCCTCTTGCGGAGGAACAGTTCACGTCCCGTGCCAGGTGCGTTCAGGCGGGGGCGGGCAGCATCTCCGGCCAGCCGAACTCCGCCACGTACTCCCGAGCCAGGCGATCCCAGCGGGCGTAGGAGGCGCGGGCCGCGCGGCGGGTCTCCCCCATCGCGAACTCCATCTCCCGGAGCTCCAGCTCGGCGGACTCGCGCAGCTCGCGGCTCGTCTCGTTCCAGACCGCCTTCTGCTTGCGCGTCCACTCCTGGCGGCGCGCCTTCAGCTCGGCGATCTGCTCCTGGACACGAAGCTCGGCGGCGTCCATCTCGACCCGCAGGGTCTCCCGCAGCGCCTCGCGGCCGGCCGCCAGCGCATCCTGCTTCGCGCGCACGGCAGCCACCTTCTCTTCACTCCAGGCCTCGAAGCGCTGGAGCAGACCGGCGCGGCGCTTCTCGAACCGGGTTCGCAGGATGATCCAGTCGGGGGTCCGCCGCAGGCCGCCCGCCAGACCCAGCTTGCTGAGGGTCCAGATGAGCCACTTGCTGGGGTCCCAGTGGTACCAGCGCACGCCGTTGCGGTAATCGGCTTCGAACGTGTGGTGGAAGTTGTGGAAGCCCTCGCCGAAGGTGAGCAGGGACATGAACCAGTTGTCCCGGCTCGTGTTCCGCGGGCTCCAGGGCTGGTTGCCCCAGATGTGCGCGGCCGAGTTGATGAGGAACGTGAAGTTCTGGACGATGGCCACCCGCAGGAAGCCGGCGAGCAGGATCATTCCCAGCGGGCGCGACGTCATGAACGCGATCGGCACGATGATCGCTGCGTTCCCGAGCATGCAGATGGCCAGCCAGTGCTTGTGCTGCCACGCCAGGATCGGGTCCTTCCGCAGGTCCGGCACGTTGTCGTACGCGTCGCCCCAGACACCGTCGCGCAGGATCCAGCCGATGTGGGAGAACCAGAACCCCTGCTTGGCGTTGTACGGGTCCTTGTCGGTGTCGGTGTGCTGGTGGTGCCGGCGGTGGTCGGAGGCCCAGGCGATGACGCTGTTCTCGCCCGCCATGGCTCCGAAGATGGCGTAGAAGAGCCGCACCGGGAGCGCCGCCGTGTGGCTGCGGTGGCTGAACAGGCGGTGGTAGCCGGCGGTGATCGACAGGCCGGTGGCCCACCACATGATCATCGCGACGGTGACCTCGAGGAACGTCACGCCGTGGGTCGCCACGTACCAGATCGACGCGGGCACGGCGATCGCGGGCATGACGATGACCCAGATGACGTTGAGCAGGATCAGGGGCGAGCGGGACGGGTCGGGTGCGCGGGAGGAAGGGGCCACGGAGCCTCCACGAGATGTTGGGCGCCGGCACTGTAGGTGAACTGCCACTCAGTGGCACATGACAACCACAGGAGTTCACCGTTTCTCGACGCGGTCACGCCATGAACGCGCCGCCGTTCATGTCGATTCCCTGTCCGGTCACGCCCCGGGCGTCCCCGGAGACGAGCCAGGCGACCAGGCCGGCGATGTCCGCGGGCTGGCTCATGCGGCCGAACGGCACCTCGCTCATGGCCGTGGCCAGCGCCTCGTCGCGGCTGACGCCCATGCCCGCGGCCATCCCGTCGATGCCCTCCCACGCCATGTCCGTCTCCACCCAGCCCGGGCAGACGGCGTTCACCTGGACGTGGTCGCCCGCGAGCTCCATGGCCAGCGCCCGCGTCAGCCCGAGCAGGGCCGTCTTGCTCGCGCAGTAGCCCGTGTAGCCGGGCACGCCGAAGCGGGCGAGGATCGACGCGATCACCACGAAGTGCCGGGCCTCCGGCCCGTCCGCGAGCTCCCGTTGGGCCGCGCGCAGCGTGTGGTAGGTGCCGTTGAGGTTCGTGGCGACGATCTCCGCGAACCGATCGCCCGGGCCCGGCTCGTTCGGGCCGCCGATGCCCGCGTTGGCCACGCACCCGCGCAGCGGACCCAGCGCGCCCGACGCCACCGCGAACGCCTCGTCGATCGCAGCCTGGTTCGTCGTGTCCACCGAGGCCACGTGGAGACGGTCGGGCGAGACGCCGGAGTCGGCGATGAGCGCCGCGCTCGCCTGCAGGGGCTCGAGGCGTCGCCCCATGAGGCTCACCCGGGCTCCCTCGTTGGCGAGGCGCAGGGCGATGGCGCGGCCGATGCCGGTGCCCGCGCCGGTGACGATGAAGTGCTGGTCGGTCTGTCGCGTGGGGAAGCTGGACATGGGCGGCAGAGTGGCATGGCTGTCGTCCGTCGGCCCCCCGCGGGACTTGCTACGGTCCGCGGCCATGAGCAACACGCCGACGTACTGGGACTACCTGGGCCTCTCCGAGCTCCTGTCGCTGCAAGGGGGGCTCGAAGGCGACGAGAGCCAGCTCATGTCCGACGAGCTGCACTTCATCGTCACCCACCAGGTGTTCGAGCTCTGGTTCAAGCTGGTGCTGCGGGAGCTGCGCCTCGCGCGCGACCACCTCGCGGCCCCGCTCGTGCCCGAGGAGCACGTGCCGTACGTCGTCCACCACCTGCGCCGGGTCAACCGCATCGCGGGCCTGATGGTCGATCAGTTCGGGGTGATGGAGACGCTGACGCCCCAGGACTTCCTGGACTTCCGCACGAAGCTCATGCCCGCCAGCGGGTTCCAGTCCTTCCAGATGCGCGAGCTCGAGATCCTGCTGGGGCTGACCGCGGCGCAGCGCACCGATCGCGAGTTCGGCGACCCCATCGAGGCCCTCAAGCGGTTCGCGGCCTCGTCGCCTGCAGGAGCCCTGGCCGTGCAGCGCATCGTCGACGCCCAGGGGGAGCTGACGCTGCGCGACGCCCTCGGGTCCTGGCTGGAGCGCACGCCGATCCAGGGGAGCCGTCCCGGCGATCCGGGGGACGAGGACGTCGTGTCGTCGTTCGTGGACGAGTATCTGGAGGCCCAGGCGGCCGATCACGCAGCCCAGCGCGCCCGGTTCGTGGCCGTGGGGGCGCTGTCCGGGGAAGCGGCCGACGCGCGGTTCGCGGTGGCCGCCGCCCAGGCGCGCGCGTTCCTCGAGGCGCACGACGCCGAGCCGGAGGAGCGCGCCCGGATCAGCCGCATCCGGGCGGCGATCCTCTTCATCGAGTCGTACCGGGAGCTGCCGCTGCTGGCCTGGCCCCGCGTGCTGCTCGACACGGTGGTGGAGCTCGAGCAGTGCCTCGTCCTGTTCCGCACCCGGCACGCGCGCATGGTCGAGCGGGTCATCGGGCGGCGGACGGGGACCGGCGGCTCGGCGGGGGTCGACTACCTCGACCGCACCGCCGAGAACCGGATCTTCACGTCGCTCTGGGCGGTGCGCACGATGCTCCTGCCGCGCGCGGCGCTCCCCGCCCTGCAGGACGAGGACGCCTACGGCTTCGCGGAGTAGGAGCAAGGCCCCTCGGGGCCGCGCAACGAGCGAAGCGAGTGGAGTCAGCGGCAGCGACGGCGGAGCTCGTCGCGGTCGCTGCTGAACGTCAGCAGGTCGTAGACGCGGTACCAGCGCTCCTTGTCGTGCACGCGGGGGTAGAGCGCGTGCAGCGCGTCGACCCGGTCGTTGCTGAACGTGAGCCGGCGCACCATCTGCTCGACGGCCCAGGTGCTGTACGTGTAGCTGCGCGCCACGTGCTGGATGATCGCCATCTTGTCGCTGCTGAACGTCGCGCGGTCGAGCTGGTAGAGCACGTCGTCGAGCGCGCGATCGCCCAGGTACATGGGCTCGTAGTAGCGCTGGTCGTACGCCGGCGCCCGGCGGACCACGCGGCGGGTGGTGTGGTGGACGTGCACCGACGGCGCCGTCACCACGACGGTGCGGGAGCCGTGGCGGTGGCCGTACCCGTAGCGGTGCTGGTGGGAGGACGTGCGGACGACCCGCTGGCTACTGGAGCGGCCGCTGGACGCGTGCGAGCCGTAGCGGTACGTGCCGTTGTTCCGGCCGTGGGTGGCCGCGCGGCCTTCACTGGAGTCCGAGCGGCGGGTCTCGCTGCGCCGATCGGAGCTGCGCCGATCCGAGCGGTCGCTGCGATTGCGGTCGCGGTCGCGTCGGGACTCGGAGCGGTCCCGGTCGTCCCGGCTCTCGGAGCTGGAGCCGCGGCTGTCCGCCCGGCCGTTGGAGGAGACCGCCGAGGCGGACGCGGGCAGCGAGAGCAAGGCAGCAAGGGCAATCAGGGGCAGCGTTCGGTGCAGCTTGAACATGACGGTCTCCTCCGCTCGGAACGGCGCGGCGTGCCCCGTTGCGCGAACACCCCTTCGGACGGGGCTCCCCTGACGCCCATTCGAGGGGCCCCCCAGAAAACTTGCTAGAACGCCTCGCATGGCGGACATCCCCACGACCTCTCTCGCTGGGCGCAGGGCGCTCGTGTGCGGCGCGAGCCGCGGCATCGGACGGGCCACGGCCCTGGCGCTGGCGGCGGCGGGCGCGGAGGTCACCGCGCTGGCCCGCACCGAGGACGCGCTGGAGAGCCTCGTGGGCGAGATCGAGGCCGCCGGGGGCACCGCGCGCGCTCTGGCCGCCGATCTCGACGAACGCGACGCGCTCCGGACCGCCATCGCGGGTCTGCTGAGCGCGACCGGCGATCACCACATCCTCATCAACAACACCGGCGGACCGAAGGGCGGCCCCCTGGTCGCGGCGGCGGAAGAGGAGCTGTCCGTCGCCTTTGGTCGGCATGTGCTGGCGTCACACGCGCTCGTGCAGGCGCTGCTGCCGGGGATGACCGAGGCCGGCTACGGCCGCATCGTCAACGTGGTCAGCACGTCGGTGCGGGAGCCGATCCCCAACCTGGGCGTGAGCAACACGATCCGTGGGGCCATGGCGAGCTGGGCGAAGTCCCTAAGTCGGGAGCTGCCTCCCGGCGTCACCATCAACAACGTGCTGCCGGGCTTCACCGACACCGACCGCCTCGGGCAGCTCGCCCAGGCCCGCGCCCTGCGGGAGGACGGCAGCGTCGACGGCGTCTACACCGCGTGGATCGGCCAGGTCCCCGAAGGACGGCTCGCGCGCCCGGAGGAGACCGCCGCCGCCATCGCGTGGCTGTGCTCGCCCGCCGCGGCGTACATCCGGGGCGTGTCCCTGCCGGTCGACGGCGGCCGGCTGCGCAGCATCTGAGGACCCGAGGAGCTCATGCAGTACGACATCTTCTTCTCGATCAGTCAGACCCCCGTCGGCGGCATCTGCCCCGACGAGGCCACGATGTTCCGCAACTTCTTCGAGCAGGTGGAGCTCGCCGACGACCTCGGCTTCGGGGTCGCCTGGGTGGCGGAGTCGCACCTGTCGAGCCAGGTCCAGAAGGGGAACGCGCGCCCGGTGATCCCCCACTGGGAGGGCGAGGTCGGCCTCAACACGGACATCCTCCAGCTGGCGGCGCGGGTCTTCGCCCGGACGAAGCGCATCGAGGTCGGCTCGGCGGTGATGAACATCCTGTGCATGGGCGGCCCGATCACCCACGCCGAGCGCGTCGGGACCTTCGCGGCGCTGCATGGCCTCGATCCCGACGAGACGCGCCGCCTGCACGTGGGGTTCGCGTCCGGCCGCTTCGACTTCATGAACGAGGCGAGCGGCGTCGGGCCGCGGGACGCCGTGGAGCGCGTGGCCTGGCGCGCCATCAAGGGCAAGGTGCTCGAGGAGGCGGCGTCGATCTTCATCCGCCTCCTGGACGGGCAGATCGTCAGCAGCGACAGCAGCGCGGAGACGGTGCTCACGCGCGCGAACTTCCGCAGCGACGCCGACTGGGAGGCCGTGCAGGCCGCCACCGTGGAGCGGGACGGCCTGGACGCTCCCCCGGAGTCCATCGTCATCGCGAAGCGGTGGATCTTCGAGGACGTGAAGATCGTCCCCCAGGACTTCCGGCGGGATCTCGTGCAGCTCATCATCGGGTCGCACGATCCGGCGCTGCAGGACCGGGTCAACACCATCGCGCCGGTGCAGGTGTTCAACCTGTCCATCACGAGCGCCGAGATCATCGAGGCGACGCACGCCCGGATGGCGCGGACCTACCACCCCGACGGCGGTCCGTGGAAGCGGGAGTACATGCCGCGGACGGTGTTCGTCTTCCTCAACGAGGAGGAGGGGCTGACCCCCGAGCAGCGGCGTGAGGCCGCGCGTGAGGAGGCGACAGAGGCGCTCTCGGCCTACTGGAAGGCGCTGCAGGGGACCATCGATCCTGCCAAGGTCAGCAAGGCGGCGGACAACGCCCTGGTGGGCAACGCCCAGGACATCGCGGCGCAGATCCGCGAGCGCTTCCATCCGGACGACCGGCTGATGCTGTGGTTCGACTTCTTCAACCACGACTCGGCGCGGGTGATGCGGAACATGCGGGCGTTCATGGACGTGGTGCGCCCGCTGGTGGAGCAGGCATGAGCGAGCCCAGCGCGGTCGCCCCCGGACGCCCGGGCAGCGCGGTCTATCCCGACAGCCCCACCGGCGCGAACGTGGGGCTGGCGACGGGGCGGGACGTGGCCTGGGAGCCGCTCATCGACTACCGCCGCAACGACGTGAGCGAGACGACCATCCACGGCGCCGTGGCCTGGGCGTCGGGCGATCGCATCGTGCACAGCTTCGGCGGCAACGTCCTCTGCTACGGCCGCTCGATGATGAAGCCGGTGACGATGAAGGTCTTCGCGGACGATCTGGACGGCGTGCTGAGCTGGCCCCAGAAGGCGATCTCGCTGGCCTCCCACAACGGCGACACCGAGCACGTGGCGGCCGCCCAGTCGATCCTGTCCGAGCCCGAGTGGGGGCTGATGCAGACCCCGCTGGACGTCCCGCTGGTGCAGTTCGGACGGCAGGTGCGCCGCGCCCGCCGCTGGTTCCACTGCTGCTCCGGGGAGCACGCGGCGATCCTCCGGGGGTGCCGTGCCCGCGGCTGGAACCGGGCGGGCTACACGCTCCCCCAGCACGTCTTCTTCCAGGAGTACCTGGCCGTGCTCCGCCGGTACCTGGGCGCGGACTGGGAGCCGGTGCGGGTCGCGCGGGACGGCTGCGGCCTCCCCACCGTGAGCAACACCGTCAACGAGCTCGCGCGGCTCTACGCCGCCATGGCCGCCACCAAGGACGAGGACTGGATCTGGGAGGCCATGGTGCGCCACCCGGACCTCATCGGCGGCTTCAACCGGCTCGACTCCACCATCATCAAGGCCGGCGACGGCGCGGTGCTCGCCAAGGAGGGCGCGGACGGGCTCCTGGGTCTGGCCGTGGTGCATCCGGACTTCCCGGACGGCCTCGGCGTCGTCATCAAGATCGCGCACGGCTGGAACCCGCAGGCCACCTGGTACATCGCCCGGGCCGTGCTCGGCGTGCTGGGCATCGAGCTGCGCAACCCGTACCCGCTGCACCGCCAGAAGGCGTTCATCGTGCCCGGGGTCGTCCCGCCGGACCGGCTCGCGACCCTCGAGTCCATCCCGCTGCACGACGAGTGGGATCCTGACGACGACCGCTGGTACTACGACTGGACCCAGTACGTTGGCCGCGACGGCTCGGTGCCCGGCTGGGGCCGGTACCCGGGCTGACCCGGAGGAACCGCAATGACCGACGCTCACGTCGTCCGCCGCATCGACAACTTCATTGGAGGTGCCTTCGTCCCGCCCGCCAGCATCACCTGGCTCGCGGACGCCAACCCGGCCACCGGTGATCACATCCTGGACATCCCGCGGTCGGACGCGCGGGACGTCGACGCCGCCGTGAGTGCAGGACAGCGTGCGCTCACGGGCCCCTGGGCCGGTTGGTCCACCGACGAGCGGGCCAACCTGCTGGACGCCATCGCGCGCCGGATCGAGGACCGCGCCGACGACCTCGTCCGCCTGGAGTCCGAGGACACCGGCAAGCCCGTGAGCACTGCGCGCCGCGTCGACATCGCGCGGGCCGTCGCCAACTTCCGCTTCTTCGCGGGGGCCGTGAGGCACCAGAGCTCCGACGCTCACGCGATGCCGGACGCCCTGAACTACACCTTGCGCAAGCCCCTGGGCGTCGTCGCGCTGATCACGCCGTGGAACCTGCCCCTGTACCTGCTCAGCTGGAAGGTGGCGCCGGCGCTGGCCATGGGCAACGCGGTGGTCGCGAAGCCCAGCGAGCTCACGCCGCTCACGGCCAACGCGCTGGCGGAGATCGCCCACGAGGTGGGCGTGCCCGATGGCGTGTTCAACGTGGTGCACGGATACGGGCACGAGGTGGGCCAGGCGCTCTGCGAGCACCCCGGCGTCAAGGCCGTGAGCTTCACGGGCGGCACGAGCACGGGCGCAGTCGTCGCCCGCACGGCGGCGCCGTCCTTCAAGAAGCTCTCGCTGGAGCTCGGGGGCAAGAACCCGACCATCGTGTTCGCCGACTGCGACTTCGAGTCCACGCTGGACGGCGTGCTGCGGGCCTCGTTCGCGAACCAGGGGCAGGTGTGCCTGTGCGGCGAGCGCGTGCTCGTCGAGCGGAGCCTGGTGGACCGCTTCACCGCGGAGCTGGTGGCCCGGGCTGCGGCGCTCAAGATTGGGGACCCCCTCGATCCCGCCACCCAGTTCGGCGCCCAGATCAGCCACGACCACCGCGCGAAGATCGAGGGCTACGTGGCGCTCGCCCGGCAGGAGGGCGGGACCATCGCGGGCGGCGGCAAGCGGCCGCTGCTGCCGGCGCCGCTGGACCGGGGGGCCTTCTTCGAGCCGACCATCATCACGGGTCTGCCGAGCACTGCACGGGCCGCCACCGAAGAGATCTTCGGGCCCGTCGTCACCATCCACCCGTTCGACACGGACGACGAGGCCGTCGCCATGGCCAACGAGGTGGACTACGGCCTGTCGGCCTCGGTGTGGACGAGCAGCCTCGTGCGCGCCCACCGGGTGGCCGAGCAGCTCGACGCGGGCACGGTCTGGGTCAACACGTGGCTCAAGCGGGATCTGCGCGTACCCTTCGGCGGCGTGAAGCAGTCGGGGGTCGGCCGCGAGGGCGGTCGCTACAGCCTGGAGTTCTTCTCCGAGGCGAAGAACGTCTGCATCGCATTGGGTTAGTCGAGCACTCACGGTCACTCACGGTCGAGCCGGAGGAAGCATGAGCAAGGGATCGATCGTCGCGGGCTGCCTCGCGCCGCACCCGCCGCACCTGGTGTACGCGGACAACCCGCCCCAGAACGAGCCGAAGGCCGAGTGCGGCTGGGAGGAGCTGCGGTGGGGCTACGAGCGCATGCGCAAGCGGCTCGACGCCCTGGACTACGACGTCCTGGTGGTGCACACGCCCCACTGGCAGACGTACGTGGGCACCCACTTCCTGGGGCTGCCTCGCTTCCAGAGCCTGAGCGTCGATCCCATCTTCCCGAACCTCTTCCGGTTCCAGTACGACCTGAGCGTGGACGTGGACCTGGCCGAGGACATCTGCGCGCGGGCCGCGGACGCCGGCCTGGTGACGACGATGATGCGCAACCCGGACTTCCGCGTGGACTACGGGACCATCGTGTCCTGCCACATGACGCGGCCCGCGTGGGACAAGCCGGTGGTGTGCATCAGCTCCTGCCGGAGCACCGCCTGGTACAGCGTGGAGGTGATGCAGGAGCAGGCGCTGGCGCTGGCGAAGGCCACCCGGGAGGCCGTGGAGGCCAGCGGCAAGCGCGCCGTCCTGCTCGCCTCCAACTCCCTGTCCCACCGGCACTTCACCAACGAGTCCGACGTCCCCGAGGACATGTCCCAGGAGCACATCTACAACCACGGGCAGTACCTGTGGGACATGCGGCTCATCGAGCACATCCGTCAGGGACGCGGCCGCGAGATCGTGGACGAGATGCCCGAGTTCATCACCCAGGCGATCAGCGAGGCGGACGCAGGGTCCATGACGTGGCTGCTCGGCGCGCTGGGCATGCCCGCCTACCCTGGCGAGGTGCACGCGTACGGAACGGTCATCGGCACCGGCAACGCGGTCGTGAGCTGGGTGCCCCCGGGAGGTGCGGCGTGAGCCACCCCATCGTCAAGAGCGTCATCGTCCCCGGGCTGCCGCACCCGCTGCTGGTGCCCGAGCAGAACCCCGGCTGGCAGCAGATCCGCGACGGCTTCGAGGCCGCGCGGGCGGAGATCGCCGCCAGCGGCGCGGACGTCATCGTGGTGTACAGCACCATGTGGCCGTCCGTGATCGGGCACCAGATGCAGGCCCGGCCGGAGCCCGAGTGGGTTCACGTGGACGACATCTTCCACGGATTGGGCTCCATCCCGTACCGCTTCCGCATGGACGCGGACCTCGCTCACGCCTGGGTGGACCGGGCGAGGGGCAGGGGACTGATGGCCCGCGCGGTCGACTACCACGGCTTCCCCATCGACACGGGCAGCGTGGTGGCGCTCAAGCTCCTGAACCCGGACAACGCGCTCCCGGCCGTGATCGTGAGCAGCAACGTGTACGCGGACCGGGCCGAGACGATCGTGCTCGGCAAGGCGCTCCTGGATGCGCTCGAGGAGCAGGGCAAGACCGCTTGCGCGGTGGTCGTGAGCACGCTCAGCAACCGCCTGTTCACGGACTGGATCGAGCCGCACGAGGACCGGATCCACTCGCCCAAGGACGAGGAGTGGAACAACAAGCTGCTCGAGTTCCTGGCGGATGGCCGGCTGGAGGACGTGGCGCAGCTGAGCCGCGTGATCCACAACCAGATCCGCGTGCACAAGGTGGTGAACTTCAAGCCCATGTGGTGGCTCGCGGCGGTCGCCGGGCAGCACAACCGCTTCGACGGGGCCGTGCACGCCTACGCGCCCCTCTTCGGGACGGGCGGGGCCGTCGTGACGCTCACGCCATCGGCGTCCAGCGTGGGCGACAAGGAGTTCGACGAGGACGACGTGGACGTCTACCGGGGCGACCGCAACGTCCTGGACGGCCCCTCGACTCCGGCTCCCGCGCGCGCCTCCTCCACTCCTGGGGCCCCGGCCGCGCCCGCTCCGCCCCGCGACGGGGGCACCGTGCACGCTGCGGCCGCGCCGAAGCCGGTCGGCGCCTACCCTCACGCGCGCCGCGTCGGCGATCTGCTCTACCTCAGCGGCGTCGGCTCCCGAACGCCGGGCACGGACGCGATCCCCGGCGGCCCGGTTCGTGACGGGGGCGGCAACGCGCTCGACTACGACATCGAGGCCCAGACGCGCCAGTGCATCGAGAACGTGCGGTTGATCCTCGAGGCGTCCGGGTCCTCCCTGGACCGGGTGGTGGACGTCACGGCGTTCCTCATCGACATGGATCGGGACTTTGCCGGGTACAACGCGGTGTACCGGGAGTACTTCGAGCCCATCCAGGCGACGCGGACGACCCTGGCCATCCAGGCGCTGCCGACGCCCATCGCCGTGGAGCTCAAGGTGGTGGCCCTCTCGGGCGACGTGCCGAAGCCGTGAGTCTCGCGTGAGCGCTCGACTGATCGACATCTCGCCCGTGATCTCGCCCCGCCTCGCGGTGTGGCCGGGGGACACCCCGTTCTCCCGCACCATGAACGTCGCGATCGCGGACGGCGCGAACCTCGACCTGAGCGAGATCACCACCACCGTGCACCTCGGCGCGCACACGGACGCGCCGAACCACTACGCGGCCGCGGGGCAAGGGATCCACGAGCGCCCCCTGGAGCGGTACTACGGGCCCTGTCGGGTCGTGAGCGTGATCGTGAGTCGCGACGAGCGCATCACGCCGGCCCACCTGCCTGCGATCGCGGGGTGGCCCGCCCGCGTGCTGTTCAAGACGGGCACGTTTCCGGATCCCGAGCACTTCAACGAGGACTTCGCGGCGCTCTCGCCCGAGCTCGTGGACTTCCTGGCGGACCGCGGAGTCACGCTGGTCGGCATCGACACGCCGTCGGTCGATCTCTGCAAGGACGCAGAGCTGCTGTCCCACACGGCGATCGCGCGCCGGGATCTGGCGATCCTCGAGGGGATCGTCCTGAGTCACGTCGAGGACGGGGACTACACGCTGATCGCGCTGCCGCTGTCGATCGAGGGTGCGGACGCGTCGCCCGTCAGGGCTGTGCTCGTCGCTGGCGACTGAAGCCTCCGTTCATCTCACGCAAAGAAGACAAAGCCCTTCACGTCGTGCGGCGTGAAGGGCTTTGTCTGCTTTGCGTGACTCTCCCACTCAGGTCGGGCGCTGCGATGCCCGTGGTTCTCTGGCACGCCGCTTGCCTCTCTTCCGCGTGACATTGCCCCTTTGTTTCCTTGTCTCTCCCGGGAGCCGACATGTTCGCCAAGCAAGCCCCCCTCCTTGTCCTCGCCGCCCTCACCTTGTCCGCCTGCCCGGCCATCACGCCGTGCCCCGATGGCCCGGCCCCGCCCACGCTCGCCGCCTGCGCCGTCCCCGTCGGCGGTTGGGATCAGAGCCCCCAGAACTCCGAGGGCATCGACATCACGATCTCCGGGGCCGTGAACAGCGTCGGGACCGGCGCCGTCCCCGAGGGCTGCTTCGACACCGGCGGCCACGTGGGCGCCTTCACCCCCGATCAGACCACCGCGCTGTGGGCGACCGTGACGGACGACGTGTCCGGAGAGGACTGGGTCGTCGCCTTCATCGCGCCGGATCACGCCGCCGGCGATCTCATGCCCGCGGACTCGCTGTCCTTCCAGTACGCCTACCGATTCGGCGGGTTCGGGCCGGATGTCGGGCACCTGACCATCCGGGACGCCGCCGACGCGCTCGTCGCCCACGTCGCCGCCGCCGGCAGCGTCGAGCAGCTCGCCCAGATCGATGAGGTGTCCGTCGCCGAGGGGCCCGCGCGCTGCTCCGAGACCGACTCGTGCGGCAGCTGGAGCGAGTACCACCTCGACATCCTGCCGGCGGACCTGTCCGAGTCGCAGGTGCTCGACTACGGGCTGAGCTGGGGGAACGAGGCGAGCTCCGACATCACCGTGCACCACGGTGGATACGCCCGCGACACGAACCAGTCCACCAACTGCGCCGACTGGTTCGTCGGCGACCTCGACGTCGCGGTCATCAGCAACCGCGGCCTCGTCTGGGCCAACTAGCGGCTAGGCCAGATCGCCGGCCAGCGCCGCGGCCTGGTCGGCGGTCAGCTCCAGCCGCCCGTTCAGGAGCGGGTCCGGGTGGTCGCAGCCGATCGCCACGGGGCCCACGCCGCCCAGGTCCCACTTCAGGTACTGGACCGAGCTCAGGCGCCCGCGCCCGATCTGGCGCTCGTCCCACGTCGGCGGGACCCTGGTGCCGTCCGGCAGCTCCAGGTACAGCGTCGGGTTGAGATCCAGCCACTTCGGCAGCAGCTCGGCGCGCTTCTCTTCGCTGACGACCTCGATGAGCAGCGTCGCGCCCAGTCCACCGGGCCCGCCCAGCAGCTCGTTGTAGGTGTCGAGCTCGTGCCGGATGTCCGACTCCTTGACGATCCGCTCGACGCGGACCATCTCGAGCACCTGGTACCGCACGGTCACGTCGTTCTCGAACAGGAACGTCAGGTGGGGACCCACGTGCAGCCGCCGCAGCCGCTTGGCGGCCATGGCCGCGTCGCGGATCGCGTCCCGCTGCTCGCTGTAGGTCACGTAGTCGAGGATCGCGCTGCGGGGCACCGTCATCAGGAGTCGTCCTTGTCTGGGAGCTTCGTGGGGAAGCCGTCCTCGCGGTAGGCGCGGGCCAGCACCGTCATGGGATGCATGGGCTTGCGCTCTGCGTGCTGCTTGAACTGGATGGCGGCGAGGGGGCAGTCCGTCGCCCAGACCTCGGCGCCCTCGACGTCCGCCATGCCGTCGAAGGCCTTCTTGCCGATGCGCGCGGAGGGCTCGAACCCATCGACCCGCATCGCGTACGTGCCGTCGTGTCCGCAGCACTCCATGACCGTGCCCGGCTTCGTCCCGGGGATCTTCTTGAGGAGGTCGCGGCCCTTGAAGCCGACGGCCTGGGCCCGCAGGTGGCAGGGCGCGTGGTAGGCCACCTTGTCTCCCGGGGTGCTCTTGAAGTCCGTGTTGAACCGCTCCTCGCGCCGCAGCGACCACAGGTACTCGCTGACGTCCATGGTGGCCTCGGCGAGCCGCTCGCTGCGCTCCCGGTCTTCACCCTCGAGCAGCTCGGGGTACTCGCGGCGCATCATCATGGAGCACGTGGGGTTCACCACGAGGACCTTGCTGCCCTGCTCGACGAACGGCATCAGGCGGTCCAGGTTGTGCTTCGCCTGCTTGCGCACCGCGTCCAGATCCCCGCGCTCCCAGCGGGGCATCCCGCAGCACTCGAGGCCCTTGACGCACTGGACGCCGACCTGGTTGCGATCGAGGACGTCCATGCAGTCCTGGCCCACCTCGGGCTCGTTGTTCTGCACGTAGCACGTCTGGAACAGCACGGCCTCGACGCCGGGGGTCGCGTCTGCGCCGTCGGGCGCCGGCAAGGCCTTCGGAGGCGCCTCCACCAGCCGGCCCTGCTTCTTCGCCCAGGCCTCGAACGTCTGCCCCGCGAAGTCCGGCAGCTCCTTGTCCCGGTGGATCCCCAGGACCTTCTCCAGGAACCAGCGGTGCAGGCTCACGCGGTTCATCACGTTCGCCATGCCGAAGGAGGCGCGGGCGAGCTTGCTCGTGGTGTCCGGGTCGCCGAGGACCTTGTCCTGCAGCGTGAAGCCGGTCTTCTTCTTCTGGATGGCCGTCCAGCGGTGCACCAGCTTGGGGAAGTCGAGCTGGAACTCGTGGCTGTCCCGCGGCGTGTACGGGCACTGCACCTCGCACAGCTTGCACTGGAAGCAGGCGTCCATGACCGCCTGGGTCTGGTCGAAGGTGACCTTGCGCACGTCGCCGTCGTGCGCGTCGTCGATGAAGGAGAACAGCGACGGGAAGCTGTCGCAGTACTTGAAGCACATGCGGCAGCCGTGGCAGACCTCGAACGCCCGCGTCACCTCCTTCTGGAGGGCCGCTTCGTCCCAGTACAGGGGCTCGCTCGGGTCGTAGCAGAGCCCGTCGGTGGGCATGTACGAGATGTTCGTCATCAGCCGTGTCTCCGGACGAAAGAGGCCCCGCACGCAGAACGTCCGGGGCCCCTCCGAGTCAATGCGTGACTAGGCGATGTCGTCGAGCAGCTGCTGGAAGCGGCCCGCGTGGCTCTTCTCGGCCTTCGCCAGGGTCTCGAACCAGTCGGCGATCTCGTCGTAGCCCTCCTCGCGGGCCGTCTTGGCGAACGCGGGGTACATGTCGGTGTACTCGTGCGTCTCGCCCGCGACGGCGGCGGCGAGGTTCTGCTCCGTGTCGCCGATGGGCAGGCCCGTGGCCGGGTCGCCCACGCCCTTGAGGTAGTCGAGGTGGCCGTGCGCGTGGCCCGTCTCGCCCTCGGCGGTCTCGCGGAAGTTGCCCGCGATCTCCGGGTAGCCCTCGATGTCGGCGATCTTCGCCATCCACAGGTAACGGCGGTTCGCCTGGGACTCGCCAGCGAAGGCGGCCTTGAGGTTGTTGAACGTGCTCGAGTCAGAAGACAGCTTGGCCATGGTGCTCCTCGGGTCCAGCTGATGGGTGGTGCGTGGCCGCCGGTCAGGGTCTGACGGGCGGGGAGACGCACCCTAACCAACGGAACCTCAAGGTGCCACCGGTGGCTGCGGCTGCTCCTCGGCGCGGGCTCCGGAAGGGAACACCCAGGCGACCACGCCGTGGCCGAGGTCCTCCCGGGTGCCGCCGTGGGCGGCCATCCAGCGCTCCGTGGGCCAGGGGGCCGGCGGGGCGTCCGCGGCCGGGAGCAGGAAGACGGTCAGCGAGCCCGGCGGGGACGCGGCGTTCAGCAGGAGCCGCAGGGGCTCCTCGAACTCGTCCAGCGGACCGGTCCAGGCGGCGGGATCCACGACCAACGTGGCGCCGTCCGCGCTGGTGCACAGCCCCCGGGTCAGCTCGATGTCCCGGCAGGGGGGACCGATGCGGTCGAGGGGCCAGCGGGCGGCGATGGGGTCGAGGTGTTCGGGCTCGTCGTTGAGGAACCGGTGATCCCAGAGGTAGGCGGTGACATCGCCGCTCTGCGCCCCGGCGATCCGCGCCTGGATCGCGTCAGCCACGGGCGCGCTGGAGGCCATCCGACTCGCCGCGTCCTGGGCCCGATCCAGCTGCCACGAGACCGCATCCGTCGCCCACCACGCCGTCACCACGGCCAGCAGTCCCACGATCCGCCAACCGATCCGCCCCCACCGCTCCTCACCGGCGAGCCAGACCAGGTCGCGCCAGCCGTACGCGGCCAGGGCGAACGCGAGGAGCTGGGGGACCAGGAAGTAGTGGGACAGGCGCGGATCCGCGACGCCGAGCTCGAGGAACACGGCCAGGGCCGCGATCCAGCCGACCAGGCAGAGGGCCAGGAGCCCCTGCGGTCCGCGGGGGGCCAGGACGAGGGACGCGGCGGCCCCCAGCGCGAGCAGCAGCCCCAGGGCGCTGGCCGAGGTCCGTTCGCCGAACCGGTGCTCGAAGACCATGGACGCGGTGATCCACCAGGGCGTCTCCGTGGCCTCGATGTGGAAGGTCCATGGGTCCGTGGTCCGCGTCACCGCCACCACGAGGACGGGCAGACAGCAGAGCGCCACCAACCCGAACCACCACGCCAGGCCGCGGGTCTGCTTCCTCCTCAGTGCGCGTCCCTGGAGCAGGAGCCAGGCGCCCTGGGCCGCCGCCACCGCGAGGGCCAGCACGTGGGTCTGGACCGCAAGGCCGGTGAGCAGGGCGGCGAGCACCCATCGCGCGGATCCGTTGTCCCAGATGTGGGCCGGATCCGTTGGTTCCCGCCGTTCCGTCCCATCGGTGGGACGCCCCGCGCGGGCGTGCACGAGCGCCGCGATCGACCCGGCCACGAAGAGGAGCGTCCAGGGATAGGGAGACGTGTTGAGGCCGTAGTTCGTCTGCAGGGGCGAGAGCGCGATCCAGCAGACCAGGAGGGCGAAGAACCCGGCGTCGGCGGGCCCCGCGCCGTCGAACAGCCGGCGGAGCACGACCACCGCGAGCAGTCCGGCCACCACGGTCGCCGCCCACTGCATCCAGAGCGTGGCGCCCGTCGCCATCAGCGCCCCATGGATCAACCCCGACACCGGCGGGTGCAGCCCCTCCCAAGCGTAGGCCCCGAGCACGTCGCCCCGCGCGAGCGCGTCGGCCTGCGGGGCGTAGTAGGAGAGCCAGTCGATGGCCCAGACGTTCGTGTGCCAGGGGGCGGTGATGGCCCGCAGCCAGGCGCCGGCTCCGAGGAGCGCGAGGGCCAGCACGCTCAGCGCGATCTGCAGGGCCCGGGGCGCGCGGGATACCATCGGCCGGTGACGGTACCCCAGGACACCGTGCTGTGCGCCGGCCTCGGTCTGCTCCCCGCGCTGCTCTCGCCTGCCCGTCCGCGCCTGGCGCGGGTGGCCTGGGCCGCGTTCGCGGTGGGCTGGATCCCCGTGTCCGCGGCCTTCCTGCTGGGCTGGCCGTCCTGGTCGTTCTTCTACCCGCCGGGGACGCTCGGCGCGGCGCTCTCCTCCCCGCCGGTCGCTCTCGGCGTAGGCCTCGGGGTGGAGACCGCGGCGTTCGCGGCGGCCCTTCGGTGGTCGCAGAGGGCCGACGGACCCATGTTGAGACGCGCGATGCTCGGACTGCTCCTCCTCTACGCCGCCCTCCTCGTGCTGCCGGCCGGGCGCTGGCTCCAGGTGGGCACGGGCGCCGAGTTCGCGGCGGGGACCGCGCACCCCCTGTGGGAGGACGGAGCGCTCCTCGCGACCCTGGCCGTCGGGGGGCTGTGGCTCGTGGCCGTGCAGGGGATCGCGCTGCGCCGCCTGCGGGCCGCTCCGCTGCTGGCCGCGGCCCTGCTCGTGGGATGTGGGGGCGGAGGCCAGACCATCACCACCATCGCGCCTCCGGCGCCCGCCGCCCTCGTCGTGGCACCCGATGCGTACCGGCTCGTGGATGCGCTGGCCCGCGCGCAGGAGCCCGATCCCGCCGCGCGTCTGAGGCTGAACGAGCTCGGGGAAGGCGCTGCCTACGTGGAGCTGATCCGCGGTCGCACCCACGCCGCCGTGGTCCTGCGGGAGCCCAGCTCGGCGGAGCGCCGCGCCGCCGCCGGTGAGGGGCTGCTCCCCAGGGATCCGATGCTGCAGCGCGCGCTGGCGCGGGACACGGTGGTGCTCGCGGTCCCAGACGCGCTCGGCGTCTCCGTCGTGAGCTTCGACGACGCCGTGAAGCTCCTGACGGGACAGCAGGCGACCTGGGCGCCCCTGGGCGGGTCGGGGGCCGTTCGCGTCCTCGCTCCGCCGCGGACGGACTCGGCGCGCGCCCTGGCCGTGACCGATCTCCTCGGGGGCGAGGCCCTCGGTGCGGACACCGTCGAGCTGGAGCACGCCAAGGCCGTGGTGGAGGCCGTGAGGCGGACGCCGGGCGCGGTGGGACTCACGAGCCTGTCGGAGGTGGCCGGGGTCGTGCCGCTCTCGCTGCGCACGCCGGACGGAGCGGTGCTGGAGCCCCGCACGGCGACCCGGACCGGCGAGTGGCCGCTCGTCCGCAGCGTCGTGGTGGTGACCCAGGGCACGCCCCATCCGCAGGTGGATGCGCTGATCGCCTTCTCCCAGACCGAGCGCGGACGCGAGGTCATCGCCGAGGTGGGCCTGTGGCCGCCGGTGAAGGGGCGATGACCGCCCCGCTGGATCTGCTCGGAGTGCCCGTGCACCCGGTGACGCTCGCCGACGCTGTCGACGCCGTCGTGCGCGCGGTCGAAGACTGGTCTGACGGGGAGCCCTTCCGCCACGTGGCCGTGAACGCGAACAAGCTCCTGGCGTGCCGGGCCGATGACCAGCTCGCCCGGGCCGTGGCGGAGGCGGATCTGGCGACGGCGGATGGAGTGGGCGCCCTGCTGATGGCGCGCCGTCTGGGCCTGCGGCTGCCCGAGCGCGTCACGGGGATCGACCTCTTCCTGGAGCTCCTCGGGCCCGCGGCCGCCCGGGGGTGGCCCATCTACCTCCTGGGCGCCGCTCCCGGCGTCGCGGACGCGGCCGCCACCGCGCTGCAGGCACGGCATCCGGACCTCGTGATCGCCGGCGCACGCGACGGATACTTCCCGGCCGGCAGCGAGGACGCGGTGGCGCAGGCCGTGGCCGACAGCGGTGCCCGTCTGCTCTTCGTGGCCCTCCCGACGCCCCGCAAGGAGCTCTTCGTGCAGCGCCACGCTCACGGCGTCGCCTTCGCGATGGGCGTCGGGGGCGCGTTCGACGTCCTGTGCGGTCGGATCCCCCGGGCGCCCCGTGCGGTGCAGCAGGTGGGGATGGAGTGGGCGTGGCGCTGGGCGCGGGAGCCGCGTCGCCTCGCGGGCCGCTACGGGCTGGGTGGAGTCGCGTTCCTGCGGGCCCTCGTGCTCGGGCGTGAGGCCGCGTGAGTCGCCCCCGTCGCGCGCTGCTCGTGGGGTGGGACGGCGCGACCTGGGACGTCCTGGATCCGCTGCTGGCCGCGGGACGTCTGCCCCACCTCGCGGAGGTCCTCCGGACCGGCTTCCGGACCACGCTGCGCTCGACGGTCCCGGCGGTCACCCCGGCAGCCTGGACCGCCATCGCGACGGGCTGTGGTCCCGGCACCACGGGCGTCCTCGGCTTCCGCCACCTCGATCTGCGCCGCCCTGGCGGCTACAGCCCACAGCTGGCCGGGTCTGCCGATCTGCGTGGGCGGACCTTGTTCGAGTACGCCGCCCAGCAGGGGATCGGCGTCGCCTCGCTCGCGTTCCCCATGACGTGGCCGCCGTTTCCCATCGAGGACGGGGTCCTGCTCAGCGGCTGGCCGCGGCCCGAGACGCCCCGCGCGCCGGTGCTTCCAGCCAGCCTGCAGGAGCGGTTCGGTCCGTGGGCGCCGGGTCCCCAGCGGGCCGCCGATCCGGAGCTCACCGGGGATGGGCAGCGGGATCCGGTGCGGGCCGCGCGCGAGCGGGACGGGCGCACCCACCGCGCCGCCCTGCAGGTGCTGAGCGAGCGCGCGGACGCCCTGGTGGCGGTCGTGTACCAGGGTACGGACCACGTGGCGCACCGGTTCTGGGGGACCTCCGCCCTCGACGACTACGTGGTGCAGGTGGACGCCTGGCTGGGCGAGCTGCTGGCCGCGGCGGGGCCGGACACCGCCGTCGTGCTGGCCTCGGATCACGGCTTCGGGCCCGCGCCGACGCAGACCGTGCACCTCGGACGCGCGCTGCGGGCCGCCGGGCTGCTCCACCTGAGCGGCGGTCCGCGGGGCCAGGCCGTCCGGCACGTGCGGGAAGGGGTCTCGACGGGTGTCCGCAAGCGTCTGCGGGATCGGATGCCGGGCGCGGTGCGGCGTTGGGCGTGGGAGCGCAGCCAGGGCCTCGATCGCCTGGACCCGCGCACCCGGGTCGTCCGCGTCCCCCTGTACGGCGCCTGGGATGGGTTGGTGGTGCAGGTGCGCGGGCGTCAGCGCGGCGGGTCCGTCGATCCCGCGAACTGGGCCCGGGTGCGGGAGCAGGCACGCGATCTCGTCTTCGGGCTCAGAGACTCCACGGGGCCGCTGGTGACCGCCTGTTGGCGCCGCGAGGAACTCTGGGTCGGCCCTCGGGTGGCGGACCTGCCCGACCTCGTCGTGGAGCTCCGGGAGGACTGTGTGTGTGGGGGGCTCCTGGACGCCGGGCCGGTGGTCACGCCCCGCGCGGCGCCTCCGGGGGAGGGGAGCCACCGGCGGGCGGGGGTGGTGGCCGGCGGCGGACCGGGCCTCGGCCGAGGCGGCGTCGCCCCGATGGAACCTCAAGACGTGCTGCCCACCCTCCTCGCCACGCTCGGCCTCGCCGTACCAGAGGCCGTTCAGGGGCGCGCGCGGGCCGACGTTCTCACGGCGCCGCCGCCTGCTCCGGAGTCGGGCCGGATTCGTGCCCCCGGTGCGTCGAGCGCAGACGGTGGACGGCGCGCCATCGAGGCGTCCCTCGCGGAGCTGGGTTACCTCTGAAGCAGGCGCTCAGGCCCTGAGTCCGAGGACGGCCCTCACCTTGCCGCCCGGTCCCCGGACCGGCTCTGCAGGTTCGAGCGCCAGGGTCATCCCCGGGTCCGCCAGCAGCGCCTCGAGTCGGGCCTCCAGCCTCGCGAGCAGGTCGGTCGGGACGTCCCTCGGGAGCACGCGCACGAGGAGCCGGTCCGGATCGGTCTGCTCCACCTGCACCTGTTCGAGTCCCCGCAGGGATCCCCAGGCCGGACCCAGGCGCCCGATCCGCCGGCCGTCGGTCGTGACCACCACGTCGTCCGCGCGTCCGCTCACGCGGGGGACGATCGGGAACGTCCACCCGCAGGGACAGGGTCCGTCAGTCCGGTCGCCGGCGTCGTCCCCGGTGAGGTACCGGAGCAGCACGGCGCCCCGGCCGAACAGCGGCGTGCCCGCCCACTGGCCTGCGATGACCTCGGGCACCGCGTAGTCCGCCACCAGGTGCCGCGCCCCGGCCGGGCAGCTCTGGATCAGCAGGGCCCGCTCCACCTGGCCGTAGTGGTCGGCGACGGGCACGCCGAACACGGCCCGGAGGCGGGCCTCGGCTCCCTCCGACAGCGTCTCCGACGACGTGTGCAGCACCCGCAGCGGCCAGCGCGCGAGCGTGGCCCCCAGGTCGAGAGCCTCGATGCGGCGGGCCAGCTCGAGGAGCGCGGAGGGGTAGCCACGGAGGATCCCGACGCCGCACGCGACGCCCCGCGCGACGATCGCCCGCGTCGCCCGGTCGTCGAGCCGCGATGCGGGCACGGCCACGGTGTCCCGGCGGCTCGGATCGGTCCAGAACACCGGCGCCGCGGGATCCAGGTGCCCATCGGCCCGCAGCGAGATCGCCGGCTCGTCCCCGGTGACGCCGAACGCCCGCAGGTGCCGCCGCACGAACGCCTCCTCCGCCAGCACGGACGAGGGGTCGCGCAGCACCGTGACCGGCCGGCCGGTGCTCCCCGAGCTGCTCGCCGCCCGCAGGAGCGCCCCCGGGATCCGTGGATCCGCCCACGCGGCGGGATCGGTGAGGTCGGACCGCTGCGACGTGGGCACCTGGCTGAGCTCCGACAGACCGCGCGCGGAGCTCGGGATCCGGCCGGACCAGGCGGCCACCCGGCGCGCCAGCCGGATCCGTCCCCGCAGGCGTCGGTCCGTCCAGACGGTGCGCCGCTCCGGGCTCCACGTGGCCTGGGCCTCGAGGGCGCGCACCAGCCCGGCGAGGACGAGCGGGGGCGCCCGCAGCAGGTGACTCACAGGAGGACCCCGAGGTCCGCCCAGACCGAGCGCACGGCGTCGAGCGTGTGGTCCAGCGTGTGGTGGGCGGCGACCCGTGCGCGGCCGCGGTCCCCCAGGCCGCCCAGCGCCTCCGGATCGTCGATCCAGCGCTGGATCGCCTCGGCCAGGGCATCGGGCCTGGCGGGGGGCACCAGCACGCCGGCGCCGTCGGCCAGCAGCTCGGGGATCGCGCCGACCCGCGTGCCCAGCACCGGGACGCCCCGCGCCATCGCCTCCAGCAGCGCGAACGGGAGCCCCTCTCGGCGCGACGGCATCAGGAGGCCGTGAGCGCCGTCCAGGGCCTCCTGCACCGCTCCCGGCGGCTGTCGACCCGCGAATCGGAGGGCGCGCGCGGGCACCGGGTCCCCGGGACCGATCCAGGTCACCTCCACGTCTCCGCGAACCCGATCGAGCGCTCGTACGAGGTCGTGCACTCCCTTGCGCGCCTCGACGGACCCGACGACGAGCAGCCGCAGGGGCGGTGGCGGCGTCGGCGTCGGCCGGCTGGGGCCCAGCGGGACCCCGTTCGGGATCACCGCCAGGCGCTCGGGGGGAACTCCCCGCGCGGTCAGCCAGGAGCGGACCCCGGGAGAGAGGACGGCCACCCGATCCGCGGCGCCCAGGACCCGCCGGATCAGCGGGCGCTCGGCCCGGCTCGTGCCCCACCACCGCTCCAGGGACGCGGCGTGCAGGTGGATCACGACGCGGGATCCCGCCCGCCGCGCCAGGGCGGCGTGGACGGCGGCCTCGCGGAACGACCAGCCCGAGCCGCAGGCGATGTGCACGCCGTCCGGGCGGTGGTCCCTGAGGGCGGCCCGGAGGTCGCGGGCGACGAGGCCGCCGTCGACGACCCGGGCCGGGAGGGGGCCGCGTCCCGCGGAGCGCTTGTCGGTGACGAAGTGTTGGACTGCGGTGCGATCGGACCGGGCGGAGCCGTCCAGCGCGCCCAGCACGAGCCGGAACCAGGTCGCGACGCCGCCGGACCGACGCGTCGATGGGCCCACGAAGAGCAGCACGGCATTGATTTGACAGGGCCTTGGGGGGGCGGTCAAATGCGGCGATGTCCTGGGGTCGCCACCGTCACCTTCCCAGCGGACGCGGCTCCGGCATCGGCGCGGGCGCCTGGCGTCGGCGTCGGCGCTCCACGGACGCATCCGTCCCCGGCGCAGGGGACGCGGTGGGCACGGCCGACCCGACCTGGATGTCCCTCTCCCTCGACGGCAGCACGGGCGTGAACCCGGCGGAGCTCTCGCTGGCGAGCGTCTCCCTCGAGGAGGTCGCGACGTCTCTGCAGGGCGAGGGGATCGTGCTGCGCACCGAGCGACCCGCGGCGCCCGCCCAGCCGGACGAGTCCGCCGACGCCTCCTCTGCTGCAGAGTCCTCGTCCTCTTCTTCGTCGTCCGCGTCGGTGTCCTCCGTGTCCCTGTCGGTGTCGGAGTCGGTGAGCATCGAGTCCGCCTCCGTGGGCGTCGCCGTGGCGGACCCGAGCGCCTTCGCGGAGGAGGCGACCGAGGCGATCGAGGTGCCGCTGCCGGCCCCCGTCCCGGTGCGCCTGGCCGACGAGCCCCTCCCGTGGCCGGTCGTGATCGTCTCGCCGACGCTCGTGCTCCCGGGGAGCTGGCCGCCGCCTCCGGGGAGCCTGCTGGAGTCGGAGCCCTCGGGGGTGATCCGCTACCCCTCGGGGGTCGAGGAGCTCGTCCTCGACAGCGGCGAGGAGCCGCCCGAGCTCGATCTCGACGCGCCGTCGGAGGATCAGATCCCCGTCGTGCCGACGTTCGCGAAGATCGACTTCGAGGACAGCGCCATCGATCTCGTCATCGAGGACCCGTCGGTGGCCGACTCGCTCATCGCGTTCTCGGCCGCAGACTCGGTCGACGAGCCTCCGGTGCGGGGCACGCTGGACGACATGCCGATCGTGCGCGCCCACGCGCCGAGCCTGGAGTCCGTCCCTGCGATCGACGCGTCCGCCCCGTCCCTCGAGCTGGAGCCGGACGAGGACGACGACGGAGACGCCCCGACCGAAGTGAACGCCCGGGACGCGCTGGAGGACGCCCTCGCGGCCCTCCGGACGGGCGGGGCGGACGAGCTCGCGCTCGCCTCCGACGACCTCGTCGTCGACGAGGAGCCGGAGGCCATCACCGCGACCGCGGACGACCTCCTGTCCCTGGAGCTGGACGATCCCGAGCTGGGCGTCGATCCGGACGTCGTGGCCGACCTGGGCGCGATCGGGCTGCCCTCCGGCGACACCAGCGAGCACCCGCCGGTGCAGGCCGCTCCTCGGCCCGGCGTGTACCTCGAGCTCGGCGCCCCGAGCCCCGCGGTGGTGTTCTCGACGCTGCCCGCGGTGTGGCTGGAGACGGTCGACCCCGCGGGGGGCGTGGCGGTGGACGTCGCGCCCGCCCCACCGGCCAGGGCGGAGGAAGACGACCTCCAGCTCGAGCCGGACACGGAGCACACGGAGGATGAGGACTTCGAGCCCGACACCGAGCCGGCGCGCGCGCCCGAGCCCGTGTCCGGCACGGTGACGCTGGACCCAGCGGACGACGACGTGTCCGTGGACTTCGTGCTGAGCGACGCCGACGGCGCGAGCGTGACGCTCGAGGCCGACTCGGTGGTGGAGCCCGGCCCCGTCGAGCCGGACGAGGACGCGCCGGTGCACGTGGACCTCGCGCTCGGGGCGCCTGTTCCGGACCGCGCCCAGGCGACCGCCGGCGTCGCCGTCGCCCCGCCGGAGCCGGTGCGCTCCTGGGAGGGCCGCACGGGTGCCGAGCAGGAAGAGCGCACGACGGACCTGGTCGCGCTCGCCCGGATCGTGCGCGATCCGGCCGCCCCACCCCCGGGCGCCGCGATCCAGCAGGACCTCACCGCGGGGGACGTCCCGGTGGAGGCGCCGACCGACGACGACTGGTTGGCCGAGCTCCCCGAAGCGCCGCCCGAGGGAAGCATGTCGCCTCACTACCAGGACACGGTGCCCGGGTGGCTGCCGGGATCCCCCGACGACAGCCGCGGTGGGCCGAAGTCCCGCCGTCCCCGGCCGGTCGCGCCCCTTCGCCCCGAGGCGGACACGGATCTCGGGGGCGACGAGCCCTCGTGAGCGCGGGCCGGACGCCCCGACCAGCGCCGCCGCCGCCCTTTGCGCAGGCCTCGCGGCCGCCTGTATCATCGCAGCGGGGATGGAGCCGATCGGCAGCGTCGCCGTGGCCCGGAGGACTCATGCGACACACTTTGCTGCTGCTGCTCTCGATCTCACTGCTCGCCTGCGGCGGGGGCGACGACACTCCCCAGGGCCCGCGCGACGCCGGCACACCCACGGGCGAGGGCATCGTCTCCGGTGTGCGCGGGGTCGTGAAGGACGGCGGGACCCACGCCGAAGGGCAGGGGAGCCTCGAGTTCGAGGTCTCCCACACCGACCGCCTGATCAACCAGAAGGTCAAGGTGTTCGTCCTGGACGCCGCCGGGGCCGAGGTCGCCAAGGGCGAGGGCAACCAGGCGTTCCCGCTGCCCGCCGGCACCTACTCCGCCAACATGGTCTACACGGAGACCGAGTCGGCCGGGCCCTACGAGGGGAGCCTCTCGGGGCTCATCGTGCATGCCAACGGCGCGACGGAGTACGCCGTGGACGTCAAGGCGCCCGTCGGCCTCCTCCGGATGAAGTTCTCCGACGGCAAGGACAACGTCTCGGACAAGGTCAACATCACCGTCTACAAGAACTCGGACGACCCCGAGCTCGTCCTCGGGCCCATCTACGATGGCCCGGCCGGGTCGAGCGTGACGCTCCCCGCCGAGGTCTACCAGGTGAAGTCGGTCTTCACGCCCGACAAGGGCCTGCCGATCACCGAGTGGTACAAGAACATCAAGGTCGACGGGGGGATGGCCCGCACCGAGCGCGAGATCGTGCTCGAGCTCGACGTGACCGGGCTGCGCGTCGACGCGTTCAACTATGGCCGGGACGTCAACAGCCGCACCCGGGTCTATCTGTATGCCCCCGGGGCGGACGTGGACTTCGCGGTGGCGCGGTTCCAGGGGAAGGCCGGCGAGGCCATCCCCGCCGATCCCGGCGAGTACGACGTCCGGGTGGTCTACACGCCGTCTCCGGCGGCCCTCGACTTCTTTGGTGACCGCGTGGTCTCCGGGATCCGCGTGCACCGGGGCCTCGGCACCCGCCTGCAGGTGGACGTGGAGAAGCCCCTCGGGATGGTCCGCCTCAGCGTCAAGGAGGGCGAGGAGGACGTCAGCGACAAGGTCGAGCTGCGGGTGATGCGCGCCGGCGCGGACGTGGACGCGGCCAGCCCCGTGGTGGACGAGATCGGCGTGAGCCAGCACCCCGTCCCCGTGGGCACCTACGACATCTACCTGACCGCCGCCGCCGGCGAAGGGGAGCCGAAGCAGCGCAAGTTCATGGGCGTCGAGCTCCTGAACGGCTACGTCTGGGAGCAGACCTTCGACGTCGGGACCGAGAACTGGGACGCCGCCGAGGTCCGCAAGCCCGCCGGCGAGCTGCGCCCGGTCGACTGGAAGCCGCCCGGCGACGACGACGACTCGGGCGATGATGACGACTCCGGGGACGACGACGACTCCGGGGACGACGACGACTCCGCCAAGGGAGCGAAGGGCGCGAAGGGCGCGAAGCCCGCCGCGCCGAAGGCTCCCTGACCCTCGGCGGTCCGCGTCACTGGGTGACGCGGACGGCGTTCAGGAGCGGCCAGAAGACCTCGTTGAAGAACTCCCGGTCCATCCGCATCGCCGGATCCCAGACCGAGGCGTCCACGTGGAGCCAGGTGCCCTCGGCGTTCACCAGGGCGTCGAGGCGGTAGCCCCGGCCGCGGGAGTTGCTCCACTTCTCGTACTTGTACTCAGCGCGCCCGGGCCCGGCGTCGAAGGTGCGCCCGTCGATTCGCAGGGACGGCAGATCGCCTGCGTCCACGACGCGCACCGTGAAGGTCGGGTAGCCGCCGCCGTACGGAGTCACGCGGATGAGGGAGAACCCCGCCCGTGAGCGTTGCACCTGCCAGCCGTCGGGGCGGACCACGGAGAGCGGGACGTCCGGGTGCTGAACGCGCTGCCCCCGGGCCGCGGCCGCAGGGGGACCGCCGCCGCACCCGAGCAGGAGCAGGCCCAGGGCGAGCACCATCGCGCTTCGCCGAGTCAGTCGTGGCGCAGTCGTGGCTGCGGGCATCGGCCCCCTCTGACCGTCCCCCGGTCCGGCTCGTCGCGCATCCTACAAGGGAGTCCGCCCGACCCGAGCGGGCTCGCCTCTCCACGGGGACCGACGCGCGGTCCCAGCCTCACAGCAAGCCCCCGAGATTGCTGGGGTTCACCAACTTGACACCCTGGGGCGCGCTGACCTACAAATCGCGCCCGGTCGGATCGCGCGCCCGCGGTCCGCAGGAGCTCCTCCGCATGCGCGTCTGTCAGCTGCTCTCCCTCTGTCTCACGGTCCTCCTCGGTGGCCTCCTGCTCATCCCGGGCGCGGCCCTCGCCCAGGACGACGATGGCGACGGCTACCCCGCTGGCATCGACTGCGACGACACGAACGCCGACATCAACCCCGCCGGCACGGAGGTCTGTGACGACGGGATCGACCAGAACTGCCAGAACGACAGCTGCGTCGTCATCGACGAGGAGACGGGCGAGGAGGACTGCAACGGCGGCGACCTCATCGGCGACCTCGACCAGGACGGCGACACCGCCACCGAGTGCGGGGGCGACGACTGCGACGACGACGACGCGACCCTCAACAACGACGACGTGGACGCGGACACCTTCTCGTCCTGCGACGGCGACTGCGACGACGCGGACGCGGCCATCGACCTCGTCGATGACGACTCGGACGGCTTCAACGACTGCGAGGGGGACTGCGACGACGGCGAGGCGGCCATCAACCCGACGGCCGAGGAGACGTGCGGCGACGGGCTGGACAACGACTGCGACGGCACGCCCGAGAACATCGACGTGGACGGCGACGGCGCCTTCCCGCCCGAGTGCGGCGGCACGGACTGCAACGACGAGGACGCCTCGCTGACGCCGGACGTGCCCGAAGAGGGCGCCATCTGCAACGACGAGATCGACAACGACTGCGACGAGCTCATCGACAACGTCGACCCCGACTGCTTCGAGGAGCCCGAGGCGGACGCCGGCCAGAGCCAGCAGGACCGCTACCTCGGCGGCACCATCGTCGTCGTGCTCGACGGCTCGGGCACCACCGACTTCAACGCGGCGGACGAGCTGGTCTACACCTGGACGGTGACTCCCGCGGCGGACTACCCGGAGGTCACCTGGAGCGTTGACCTGGACCCGGCGAGCCCCTACGGCTTCCTGCGGTTCCACGCCACGCAGTCCGAGACCGCCGAGTTCCTGTTCGACGCGGTCCTGACGGTCTCCGACGGCGTCGCCGAGACGGACGACAGCGAGGCCACCGCGTCGGTGCGCATCTGGCGGCCGGACGTGGTGCCGCCCTCCAACTGCTCGACGGGTGGCGGCTCCGGCGGCTCGCTCGTGGGGCTGGCGGCGCTCCTCGGCCTGGTGGCGATCCGCCGCCGCCGGGACTGATCCCGACCACTCCGCTAGCATTCCAGGCGGTGAGTTCCCGCCCCTTCCGCAACGCAGGCGCATCCGGCGCCGCCGCTGAGCCCCTCGACCGCCTCCGGCAGTCGGTGGAGTCCGTGGTGCGCGGCAAGAGCCAGGTCGTCGAGCACGTGCTCACGGCCCTGCTCGCCCGCGGACACGTCCTCCTCGAGGATGTCCCGGGGACCGGCAAGACCACCCTCGCCTCCGCCGTGGCGAGCGCCCTGGGCTGCAGCTTCGCGCGCATCCAGTTCACCGCCGATCTCCTCCCGTCGGACATCCTGGGCGTCAGCGTCTTCGAGCAGGACAGCTCGGCCTTCCGGTTCCATCCCGGCCCGGTCTTCGCCAACGTCGTCCTCGCCGACGAGATCAACCGCACGCCGCCGAAGACCCAGAGCTCCCTGCTCGAGGCCATGAACGAGGGGCAGGTCTCGGTGGAGGGGGCGATCCGGCCGCTGCCGACGCCCTTCTTCGTGATCGCCACCCAGAACCCGCTCGAGCACTACGGCACGTTCCCGCTGCCGGAGTCCCAGATCGACCGGTTCCTCATGCGCCTCGCCATGGGCTACCCAGATGCCGACAGCGAACGGGCGCTCCTGCGAGCGGCCGGCTCCGCGCGTCCGGTGGCCCCGACGGTGCTGGACGCCGCGTCCGTCCTGGACCTGCAGGAGCGGGCGATGGCGACCAGCCTGCACCCGGATCTGGAGGACTACGTGCTCGGCATCGTCCGGGCCACCCGCGAGCATCCGGAGCTGCTGCTGGGCGCCTCGCCGCGGGCCTCCCAGGCGCTCGTCCGCGCGGCCCGCGCCCGGGCGTTCCTCCATGGACGCGACCACGTGACCCCCGACGACGTGCAGGCCGTGGCCGAGCCCGTCCTCGCGCATCGCCTGGTGCCGGCCGTGTCGGTGGATCCCTCCGCCGCCGGGTCCGTGGACGTGGGGCGCATCCTGCGAGGCATCCTGGCCTCGGTCGCGCTGCCCCGCTGAGGGCGATGTCCCTGCTCCGTCGTCGAGCGCGCGCCGTCGCCGGCCGTCCGCTGCGGCCGCGGGTCGATCCGACCGCCGGGTTCGCCGGCCTGTTTGCGCGGCTCCGCCGTCGCTGGTCGCGCTTCCTGCGGCGACGGCGGCGCGTGCGTCCCACCCGGGAGGGGTGGGTCTTCCTGGGGGCGTCGCTGGCCGTCGCCCTGGCCGCGCTGAACACCGGCAACAACCTCCTGTACCTCGTGTTCGCGACGATGCTGTCAATGGTCGCCCTGTCCGGCGTGCTCTCGGAGCTCTCGGTGCAGCGGGTGATCGTGCAGCGCACGCTCGGCGAGCGGGTGTACGCCCGCACGGAGGCCCGCGGCACCTGGACGCTGCACAACCCGCGGCGCCTCTTCGCCAACCTCGCCATCCGCCTGCGGGAGGGGGGCAACCGGGACGCGCTGCTCCTGAACGACGCCGCGGCCCGCTTCACCCTCCTCGGGGCCCGGGAGACCGAGCGGCGGTCGGCGGGCTGGACGTTCGACCGACGCGGCATCCATCGGCTCGAGGCGGTGCGGGTCTCCACCACCTGGCCCTTCGGCATCTTCGAGAAGTGGTACGAGCTGCCGGCACCCCTGGACGTGCTGGTGCACCCGCAGCCGCGGCCCGGAGGCGCCGCGCGCCCGCTCCCCGCGGCGGGGGAGGGGGACCATCGCCCCGGTCGTCGGCGCGGGCAGGGCGAGCTGCTGGGCCTCCGCGACCATCGGTCCGGCGAAGATCCGCGGCTGATCCACTGGCGCACCACGGCGCGGCTCGGGCGGCGCATCGCCGTCGACCGGGCCCAGGAGGACGGCGGGCGGGTGCTCATCAGCGTGCCCGTGCCCGCGGCCGGTGAGGGGGCGGGAGACGCCTTCGAGCTGTCCGTCAGCATGGCCACCGGAGCCGTCCTGCGGTCGCTGCGCGCGGGGCGTCGCGTGGTGCTGGACCTGCCCGGCCAGCGCCTCGAAGGGGGGGCGGAGGACGCCGACCACCTGCTGCGCGCGCTGGCGCTCGCGGAGGTGCCACCGTGAAGCCCGGCCTGCGCTTCTACACCGTGCACCGGCTCGTCACGACCGCCGCGGCGATCCTCGGGTTCACGGCGATGGCCCTGGGCGGCGAGCTCGGGGGCGCCGGGCGCGGGGCGGCCGTCCTGGCCATCGTCGCGAGCCTCGTCCCGAACCGTCCGAAGCTGCCTGCCCGGGTCTGGGTCGTCCTCCAGCTGGCGTTCCTGGGATGGCTGGGCGTCCAGTGGTCCGTCCTGGGGACCCACATCCTGTCGCTCTTCGGGTCCCTGCTCATGTTCGTGCAGGTCCAT
>ENA-OWNT01001176-OWNT01001176.1-seawater-metagenome-genome-assembly--contig:-NODE-1176-length-36039-cov-5.793226_pt1 | contig 36039 bp, 26 predicted proteins | sample MGYA00238136_ERZ651165 | MGnify/ENA primary metagenome ERZ651165 (study PRJEB26861, sample SAMN08777766) | seawater metagenome | isolation source: coastal seawater | place: USA: Florida | collected...
CGTCGTCGTCGCCGCTGTCGTCGTCGTCGCCGGCGTCGTCGTCGTCTCCGGTGGCGTCGTCGTCGTCCCCGGTGGCGTCGTCGTCGTCCCCGGTGGCGTCGTCGTCGTCATCGGGGATGACCGTGTCGTCGTCGTCGCTTCGGGACGTGGGGCACCCGGCGACGGACAGGGCGAGGAGGAGGAGGAAGGCAAGGCGCGTCATGGCAACTCCGGGCGATCGTTCGGGCCGGGCTGACCTTGCCACGGGCGCACGCGGGATTCCGTGATCTGGGACGGCTTGTTGAAAGGTGTGACAGTCGGCCGGGTCGCGCGCTGTAACCCCGATGTAACCGTTGGTGCGTTGCGGAACGCCCCGCCTCGTGCAAAAGAAGCGCCCATGCGCCACGCACTGCTTCTCTTCCTGTCCGCGCTCCTCCTCGCCTGTCCGCCCGCCGCGGACGACGACGACGCCACCGAGGATCCCGAGCTCCTCGACTTCCCGTCCGACTTCCTCTGGGGCACGGCCTCCGCGTCCTGGCAGGTGGAAGGGGACTACGACCCGGATCCGACCGATGCGTTCGACGTCCGCTCCAACTGGACGGTCTGGACCGAGCGCGGCTGCGTCTCGGACGGCCAGATCAACGAGCGGGGCAGCGGCTTCTATACGAACTACGCCGAGGACTTCGCGCTGGCCGCATCGCTCGGGAACACCACCTACCGCCTGGGGATCGACTGGGCCCGCATCGAGCCGGAAGACGACGTCTGGAACGAGGACGCCATCACCCACTACGTGGAGGTGCTGCAGGCGGCCCAGGCGGCGGGTCTGCAGCCCATGTTGACGCTGCATCACTGGGTCGTGCCGACCTGGGTCCAGAACCCCACTGGAGACGGCGACGAGGTCGACATGCTCGCCGCGGACGCGGATCAGATGATGGACAGCCGCTTCGTCGTCGAGTTCGAGGAGTTCGTGCGGCGCATCATCCCGGCGGTGGCGCCCTACGTGGACCTCTACCCCATCCTCAACGAGACCTTCTCGGTCATCACTCTGGGCTACATGAGCGGGGCCTGCGGCGGCGGGGGCTTCCCCCCGGGCGGGCTGCTCGACATGACCCGCGCGCGGCAGGTGCACACCAACTACCTCTTCGCCCACGCGGCGGCCTGTCACGCCCTGAGGGAGCTGGACACGGTGGACGCCGACGGCGATGGCCAGGCGGCGCTCTGCGGGGCCGCGGCCAGCACGAACATCGTGCGGCCCATGGATCCCGCGAACACGCTGGACGTGGAGGCCGCCGAGCGGATCGACTGGATCTACAACCACGCGACCCACGTGGCGCTGACCGACGGCGACGTGGACCTCGACTTCGACGCCGCGTTCGACGCGCCGGCGGGGGACAACCTCCCCATCGACGAGGGCAACTACCCCGAGCTGGCTGACACCATCGACTGGATCGGCGTCAACTACTACGGGCCGGTGATGGTCACCGGCACCGGCGGCGGCGCCCTGGGCGGCGTGCCCAGCGTGGACGTGGCCGACTACAACCCCGCGCTGCCCGCGAGCGAGCTCGGGTTCGCCATCGACCCGGGCGGGTTCGGCGAGATCCTCGATGCCCTGTGGACCTACGGCAAGCCCATGTACATCACCGAGAACGGCATCGGCGACACCGAGGACGACGACCGCCCCCGCTTCATCGTGGAGCACCTCGCCGAGGTGGCCAGGGCCGTCGATCGCGGGATCGACATGCGCGGCTACTACCACTGGTCGCTGACCGACAACTTCGAGTGGGCCCATGGCTTCCACCAGCGCTTCGGTCTGTACCAGGTGGACTACGAGGACCCGGACCTGCCCCGCATCGCCGGCGACAGCGTCGACGCCTACCGGGCGATCATCCAGCAGAACGAGGTGACGGACGCGATCCTCGAGCAGTACACGAGCGAGCCCTACCCGTCCGGGGGCGGGGGCTGAGCCACTACTGCGCGGTGCCGTCGCAGTCGTCGTCGATGCCGTTGCCGGCGATCTCGAGGCGTGATGGGTTCACCGACGGGTTGCTGTCGTTGCAGTCGCCGCCCGCCTCCGTGTAGCCGTCCCCGTCGTCGTCGCCGTTCGTGGTGCCCTCGTCGATGTCCCCGTCGCAGTCGTTGTCGATGTAGTCCGCGAGCTCCGCCGCGCCGGTGAACACGTTGGCGTCGCCGTCGTCGCAGTCACCCGTCTGCTCGGTCTGGCCGTCGCCGTCGTCGTCGGTGCACTCGGTGCCCTCGTCGATGGCGCCGTCGCAGTCGTTGTCGAGCAGATCGCAGATCTCGATGGCGAAGGGATACACCGCCGGCTCGTTGTCGTCGCAGTCGCCGGCGTAGTCGCTGTAGCCGTCGAAGTCGAGATCGCCCTCGCCCAGGTCCGCGATGCCGTCGCAGTCGTCGTCGATGCCGTTGCCGAGGATCTCCTCGAGGCCCGGGTGCACGTTGGGATCGCCGTCGTTGCAGTCGCCGGCGTTCTCCGTCCAGCCGTCGCCGTCGTCGTCGAAGCACTCGGTGCCGTTGTTGAGCACGCCGTCGCAGTCCTGGTCGATCGCGTCGCAGACCTCCTGCCCCCCGGGGCGGGCCAGCACGTCGTCGTCGTCACAGTCCCCGGCGCACGAGGTGACCCCGTCGCCGTCTTCGTCGTAGGCGGACGGGGTGCCACCGATGCAGTCGTTGGCGCGCACCGCGAGGCCGGGCGCCATCAGGGTGAGGTCGCCGCCGTCGATCGTGATGGTGCCGGTCGCGGGATCCAGGTCCGCCGCGGTGAAGGACACGGTGACGCCCGCCGCGGCGTCGCCGTCGATGGTCAGGGGCAGGTCGGCGGCCGCGCTGAACCCGGGGTGGCTGCTCGTGGCGCCGAACACCGTCGCGTCCGCCGCCGTTTCGTTCACCAGGGTCGCCGTCTCGAGCACCTGCTCCCCCGGATCCACCACCCCGAAGTCGATGAGCGCCGGGATCCACGCCAGCTGCAGCTCCACCGCGCGCCCCCTCACCACCACGTCGTGCTGCTGGACGCGCCCGTCGTTGGTGATCGTGACGACGGCCTCGTGCCAGCCCTCGGCGACCGGGGTGTAGAGGAAGGGGAGCTCCAGATCGCCCTCCCGCGGGATGAGCCCGTCCGTTGCGAGGTCGCCGGCGAACGTGAACGCGGCCGGACCGTCGATGGCGATCTCCGTGACCGTGACCTCGGCGCCCGCGGTGTGGTCCATCCACAGCGAGAAGCCCACCGATCGGCCGACGGGCACCACGCCCAGGTCGATCAGCTCGGAGATCAGCTCGGCCTCGGCCTGCACCGCGCTCACGGTCTGGTCGACGTTGCAGCCGGCGCTGAGGGTGACCGCCAGCAACAGCAGGGCAGTCCATGACCGGCGCCGGCTCCGCCGCAGCCCGAGGAGCCCGAGGAACAGCAGCCCCAACAGCGGCGCCCCGGTGCTCGACTGGGCCGAGCAGGAGCAGGCCGCGTCCCGATCGCTGCCGCCCACGCCCGGGATCCCGTCCCCGCAGTCGAGCCCGTCGTCCACGTCGCCGTTGCAGTCGTTGTCGAGCCCGTCGCAGACCTCCGCCCGCCCCGGCGCGATCCACCCGCTGGTGTCGTCGCAGTCGCCGTCCTCGGTGCTGAACCCGTCGCCGTCCAGATCGCTCAGGCCGTCGTCGATCTCTCCGTCGCAGTCGTCGTCGATCCCGTTGGGCAGCTCCTCGGCCCCGGGCACGACGTTGGGATCCGTGTCGTCGCAGTCGCCCTGCTCCTCGCTGAGCCCGTCGCCGTCGTCGTCCGTGGCGTCCGTGCCCTCGTCGATCTCCCCGTCGCAGTCGTCGTCCACGCCGTTCTGGACCTCCGGAGCACCGGGGACCACGCTGGCGTCGGCGTCGTTGCAGTCCCCGTCGTTCTCGGACTGGCCGTCGCCGTCGTCGTCGAAGCAGGGGGTGCCTTCGTCGATGGTGCCGTCGCAGTCGTTGTCCACGGAGTCGCAGATCTCGCCCGCTCCCGGGTACGCCGTGGGATCGGCGTCGTCACAGTCCCCGCCGTCGGTGGCGTAGCCGTCGGCGTCCAGGTCGCTGAGCCCGAAGTCCGTCGTCCCGTCGCAGTCGTCGTCGACTCCGTTGGACGCGATCTCCGCCTGCCCCGGGTGCACCGCGGGATCTCCGTCGTTGCAGTCGCCGTCGTCCTCGCTGTACCCGTCGCCGTCGTCGTCCACGCACGGCGTGCCGTCGTCCACGACCCCGTCGCAGTCCTCGTCCGCCCCGTCGCAGACCTCCACCGCGTTCGGGTGCACGGTGAAGTCGTCGTCGTCGCAGTCGCCGCCGATCTCGGTGAACCCGTCCCCGTCGTCGTCGTAACAGGGTGTGCCCTCGTCGACCGTGCCGTCGCAGTCCTGGTCGATCCCGTCACAGACCTCCACGGCGTTCGGGTAGACGCCCGCGTCGCTGTCGTCGCAGTCCGCCCCGCCCACCGGCCAACCGACGACGCCGTCCCCGTCCACGTCCACGAGATCGCTGCCGTCGCAGTCCTGGTCGATGCCGTCGTAGGGCACCTCGACGGCGCCGGGGTGGATGAGCGGGTCGTTGTCGTTGCAGTCGGTGCCGCCGCAGGACGTGGCGTCGTACCCGTCGCCGTCGTCGTCGCACGCGCACAGGGGCTCGCCGAGGCAGTCCGTGTCGTCGCAGTCCACGTCGCCGTCGAAGTCGTTGTCGACGCCGTCGAAGCAGTCCTCGGGGCAGCCCGTGGAGGCGGACACGTCGAAGCTCAGCGTGTACGTGCCTGACCCGGGCCCGCAGCCCGCGTACGCCATCCCCCAGCCCTCGATGATGACGTTGTAGGTGACCCCCGCGCTGCAATAGAAGCTGACCGCATCGGTGCTCGTGCTCGCCGCCGTGGACCCGGCGAGGCAGCTGTTCTGCGGGTCACAGGACGGGCCGAGGATGTAGATGTCCAGGTCGCAGGCGAGGCCCGAGATGTCCATCGTCACCGTGCCCGACACCTGGCAGGTGAACGTGTACGCCTCCTCGGCGCCCGTCTGGTTCAGCGGCGCGTACGGCGTCCCGCAGGTGTAGTAGTCGAGATCGCTGGCCTCGTAGTAGTTGAGGCTGCCGCTGATGAACGAGCTGCAGGTGAGCGAGCCCTGCACGGGGACGCCGCTGGGGCACACCGCGAACGCGGTCGCGGGCAGGACGAGCAGGGCGAGGGCGAGCAGGAACGCGCGGTGCGGCATGAGCCTCCTGGGCCCATCCACTCTAGACGCGCGACGCCCTCCGGCGCGCGGCGATCCCCGCGAGGCCGAGCAGCAGCAGGAGCGAGCCCGGCTCGGACCGGTTCGTGTCGCAGCCTCCGTTGCAGGCGCCCCACGTGCCGATCTGGGCGACGTCGTACTCCTTGACGACGGCGGAGCAGACTGGCGAGCCGGCGTTGGGCACCGCGGCGTATCCGTCGTCGCAGGAACAGGTAGCGAAGCCGTTGACGGACACGCACTCGCCGAAGTCGCCGCAGTTGGCGAAGGCGCACGGGTCCGGCGCATCCGCGCCCAGATCCGCGGACAGGAAGTCCATCGTGTCGTCCTGGCAGACGATCGTGGCCACCTCGGCCTGGCCCGGGATCGGCGCCACCATCACCTCGCGGGCGACGAACCCGGCTTCGCAGGTGCAGCCCTCGATGCCCGCGTCGGTGGTGGCGCAGGTGCCGCCCGCGCCGCAGTAGCCCGATCCGCACGGCACGAGATCGAAGGCGGCGTTGGCCCCGCAGGACTCGACCCTGGGCCGATCGCTGAGGTCGAGCGTGCCGGTGATGAGGGCGTCCGCCGACGGACCGAACACCGGATCCATCGTCATCTCCTCCGGGTGCGCGCGGCCGTGGAAGCGGGTCAGGAAGTCGTTGCGGGCGAGCAGCTCCGTCACCGCGTCCTGGGAGTCCGTGAAGTCCTCGACGCTGCCGCTGCCGGCCCAGCCGCCGATGCTCTGGGTCAGCCCCTGGATGACGGTCGTGTTGGCAGACATCTCCGTGATGAAGCCCTGCCCGCCGACCTCGTCGATCTGCAGCGACAGGAGCGCGTGGTAGTTGTTCTGCCCCGACAGGGGGTTGGACTGCAGGCGATCGATGTCGATCTCCATGCTCTGCCAGCTCGTCGCCTCGTAGTTCGTGGTGCCCAGGATGAACACGAGGACGCCCATCTCCGGGCCCGCTGCGATGGAGGTCAAGCGCAGGGGGATCATCGGCGCCGTGCCGGGCCACGTGACCGACAGGGGCTGGATCTCGGTGACCTCGGACCCGGGCACGAGCTTCACGCCCAGGAACGCGAGCCCCTCGCTGACGTAGTCCGCGATCGAGGGCTCCATGGCCGGCGTGATCAGGTAGCCGTTGGTGTTGAGCCATTCGATGAGGGCCTGGGCGTCACCCGCCTGGATGAGCTCGTTGTCGAAGGGGCCGACGGTGGGCAGGTCCGTGACGTCGACGCCGCCGTCGTCGTCGTCGGAGAACGCCGCGTCGTCGCCGCCTCCTGCGCCGCGCGCCGTGAACAGGCCCGGCGGGCGCGGCGTGCTGCACTTCGTCTGGGGCGGGATGATGCTCGGCGGCGTCGCCAGCTCCAGGATCCGCAGCACGTCGGGCGGCGTGATGGCCAGCTCCGGCACCGGCATCGCGTCCGACACGGGAATCGGGAGGATCCAGGAGAACGCGTCCGGTGCGCCGCCATACTGGATGTCCACGGTGGTGGTGACTGTCCCGCCTTCGGGGTCCACCTCGAAGAGGATCCGTTCCCCGGTCTGCTCCACGGGGACGGGCTGCGCTCCGGCGCAGAACAGGCCGCCGCAGGCGAGGGCGACGGACGGGGTCAGGAGCAGGGCCAGGGTCGAGACGAACAGTGCGCGCATGGGACCTCCACCCGCAGCGTCCTGCGAACTCCGCGCCAGCGCAAGCGGGCATCGGGCCGCGGGGCGCCCGTGCACTGTCCGCCCGGTCCGATTGGTCTACGGTTTGCTCGGCCTCGGCCCGAGGTCGATTGGGGAGACGATGATGCGGTGGTCGCTGATTGTGGGTGTGTTGCTGACGGCGGGGTGCACCTGTCCGACGTTCGATGGCGAGGACGGGGAGCTGACCTACCGCTCCTGCACGCGGCCCGACGGGCTGGTGCAGCGGAGCTCGGAGTGGCCGGTCACCGTCGAAGAGGTCGAGGAGGGCGCGCCCGTCACCTGGACGAGCGACGACGCCGCCACCGTCTCCGCCACCGGGACCACGGAGGAGGCCGTGCTCCGCGCCTGGGAGGTCGGCACCGCAACCGTCACCACGACCCTCGCGGACGGCACCACCGACGGCGTCGCCTGGGAGGTCACCCGCGCCGACTCCGGGACGCTGGTCGACGAGGTGGCCGTGTTCATCGCCGAAGGCCTGGCGGGCGAGAACGCCGCGGACTTCTCCGGTGAGCTGCCCGCCGAGCCGGTGCCCGACGTCGTCCGCCTCGCCACCGGGCAGACGATCGCGTTCCGGGTGGACTTGCAGACGCAGGCGGGCGATCCGGTGCAGTGGACGCCCACGGCCCTCAGCGGCGACGGCTCCGTCCGGATCGACGACGACGAGGCCTTCGCCCGGCTCGCGACCTCCGAGGTCGGGCACGTGCTCGACGACGCCGGCGAGGCCCTGCTCGAGGTGGCGGTGGTCCCCATCGACTCCATCGGCAGCGGGGACCTCGCCCTCGGCGCCTACACCCCCGCGCGCAGCGAGCCGGACGCGGACGCCACCCAGGTCACGCTGGCGTACCTGCAGGCGGCCGTGACGGACGGCGGGGATCGGATCTGGCAGCCGCCGGTGACCTGGGAGGTGGTGACGGGGCCGGGCACGGTCACCGACTTCCGGACCGCGGGCTACGGCGCGACGCTCGCGCGGACGGACCTCGCCCAGCTCGTGCTCACAGAGGACGAAGTCGGCCGCTGGGAGACCGCAACGGTCTGCGTGGCGGCCACCGTCGAGAGTGGCGGCGGGCTCGTGAGCCGCTCGGCCTGGATCACGGCCGACGGCGTCGAGCACTACGACAACGGGGTGTGCGGGAACCGCGGCTGTTCGTGCTCGACCGGGGCGCCTTCGCGGCAGGGAGGGGCGCTCGCGCTGCTGGCTACCACGGCTCTCGCCATGCGTCGCCGTCGCTCAGGGTGAGCAGTCGAGCTGGAGCTCGAAGGCGCCCGCGTCGCCGTCGTAGCCGTCCACGACGATCTGGTAGGTCGTGCCGGCCGTGGGCTCGAACGTCACCGCGTTGAAGCCCCACTCCACCGCGTCGGCGCTGTTGCAGGAGTTGCCGGTGGACTCGATCACGATGATGTCGTGGTTGACCTGGGTCGGCCGGGCGCTGACGAAGCCGAACTCCACCTCGCTGCTCTGACTCGCGGTCCAGGTGTAGACGAGCTCGGGCGCGTCGTAGTTGCCCACGTTGATGGGGTAGGCGCCCATGGCCGTGGTGGCGGCGGGATCGGTCGATGTGTCTCCCAGGATGCTTTGGCCGCACGCGATCGTGGCCGCCGGCGTGCACTCGCCCACGGTGGGCTCGGGCGGGTCGTCCTCACCGGAGCCGCCCCCGGCGTCGTCGTCATCGTCGTCGTCGCCCGGGTCCGGGTCGACGTTCGGGTCGTCGCCGCAGTTCGTGCCCAGGGGGAAGGGCAGGGTGATCGTGCCGGTGCCCAGCTCGGACTCGAACGTCCAGGGCCCGAACTCGTGGCTGAGGTCCCAGGCGTACAGGTCCAGGTTCATGGAGACGCTGGAGTCCGCGCCGCCGTGGAAGGCCCAGTCCAGGTCCCAGCACTCGGCGTTGGCGGACCCGCGCAGGAACGGCGCCACGGTGAAGCCGGGGCCCGCGACCCGGTAGAGCATGATCGTGGCGGTGGGCTTGAGGTAGACCTTCACGGACAGATCGCCCTCGGCGACGATGTCCGGCCCCGTGCGGTTGGCGCTCCAGTCGCGGTCCGAGGTGTAGTGCCACTCGCCGTCCCAGCGCCCCTCCAGATCCACGTCGGCCGCGGCGGTCATGCCCACCGTGGCGGTGACCGAGCCGTTGGCGCTCGCCTCGATGCCGGCGACGAGGTCCACCTTCACGACGCCGGTGACGGGCACGGGGCCGGCGGGGAAGCTGAACGGGAAGCTCGTGCTGCCCAGCGACACCTCTTCGTCGATGCTCGTGCCCGCCGCGAGCTGCGCCTGCAGCTCGATCTCGGCGTCCACGTCCAGGTTCATGCGGGCCCGGGCCCAGTTGAGCTTGAACCAGCCGAAGTCCGCGTCGAGGTTCATGGCCGGGACGATGTTCACCGAGGCCTTGGACAGGGAGATGGAGCCCGTGCCGTTGCTCCACAGCGTGGTGCCCGAGTAGTCGAGCGTCTCGCGCGCGCCGGAGTCGAACAGGAAGTACTCGGAGAAGCCGCCGTCCAGGATCACGTCCTCGAGCCGGGCCTGGGACGTGGTGGCCACGAGGTGATCGGAGTAGATGGAGAGGGAGTCCACGTGGCGCAGGTAGCCGCCGTTCATGGTGCCCACCAGGATGTCGCCCTCGTCGATGCCGACGGTCAGCGGATCGCAGGTGAACCAGGCGGTGATGGTCACGAGGTCTTCGGAGATGGCCATGGTGCTGAAGCACTCGGTCTCTTCGAGGACGACCACGTTGTCGGCCGCGACGGGCTCTTCGATGGAGTCGGGGTCGAAGGCGGTGCCTCCGTCGTCGTCGCCGCCGCTGCCGCCGAACGGGTCCGCGGGCTGCTCACCCGGGTTCGTCCCGAAGGTGCCTCCGGCGAGCTGCCCGTCGCCGGAGACGTAGCAGCCGGCGAGGAGGAGGGAGAGGGGAAGGGCGACGCGCAGGGCCGAAGTCTTCATGGGGTTCTCCGTGGTGAAAGGGTACGAGGGACACCACGGCGATCCCAAGGCGAATCTTGCAATTCGTTGACATTTCCATGACATGGTCAGGACAGTGACCATCGGCCGGAAGGGCAGGCGGGACAACGGTTTGCTGGGTGATCGGCCGGTGGGTGGGGCGCGGTGGTCACTGGGTTGACCGGTTGCGGGCACGAGGACGGCTGGCGCGCGCCCAGCACCTGGACGCTGACGATCGACTGGCTCTGAGGGTCGCCGCGGAGGCGCGCTCCCTCAGCCCGTGATCCCCACCAGCTGCTCGCTCACCTCCCACAGCCGCTTCGCCGCGGCGTCGTCCCGGGCCTGCTTGCTCGGGCGCTTGCGCTTGCGGCTCGCCCAGTACTCGCCCGAAGACCGCCCCGCGTCGTCACTGGTGGCCACGTGCAGCGAGGTGCGCGCTCCCTTGGCCGGCGTGGCGAAGGCCCAGCCGAAGCCCTTGAGCACCAGCCCGAACCAGCCCTTCGCGTCGCCGTCGCCGCCGAAGCTGGTGGCCACCGCGCCCGGGTGCACTGCGTGGGCGACGATCCCGGTGCCCTCAACCCGGCGCGCGAGCTCGCGGGTGAACAGGATGTTGGCGAGCTTGCTGTCGCCGTAGACGGCCACGTCGCGGTAGGTGCGGCGGGTGTACATGAGGTCGTCGAAGTCGAGCCCGCGGCTCATCTGGTGCCCCATGGACGACAGGTTCACGACCCGCGCGGAGCCGGCGGCCTTCAGCGCGTCCAGCAGCAGGTGCGTCAGCAGGAAGTGGCCGAGGTGGTTGACGCCGAGCTGCATCTCGAAGCCTTCGGCCGTCTCGCGGCGGTCGGTCAGGATGAGGCCGGCGTTGTTCACGAGGACGTCCAGGCGGTCGTGGTTTGCGAGGAACGCGGCGGCGGCGGCGCGCACCGAGTCCAGCGACGCGAGGTCGAGATCGATCAGCTCGACGTTGGCTCCGGCGACGGTCGACCGGATGTCCTCCGCCGCGGCCTCGGCCTTGGTGCGGCTCCGGCACGCCAGGACGACGGTCGCCCCCTGCTGCGCCAGCCCGCGGGCCGTCTCCAGGCCGATCCCCACGTTCGCGCCCGTCACCAGGCAGATCCGATCCTTCATCACTCACTCCACCAGGCCAGCAAGGCCGCTCGTTCGTCCTCGGAGACGCCGTGTCCTCCGGGGAACACGGTGTTGGTCACGGCGAAGCCCAGCGCCTCGAGGTCGGCGGCGTGGCCGGCGAGCTCCGCGGGCGGCCGCGCCGTGTCGTCTTCGCCGGTGCTCAGCCAGACCGGCGGGCGGTTGGCGCCGAGCCCGCCGGTGAACACGCCGCCGTGCAGGATGGCGGCGTGGGTGAAACGGGCGTCCACCGACGCGATCCACGGCGCGGAGGACGCGCCGCCAGAGTGGCCCGCGGCCAGCAGGTCCGAGGCCGTGATCCCCATGGCGAGCACCTCGTCCAGGCAGTCCTGGGCGTGCGTCAGGTCCGGCGTGACCTCGCCGGGATCCGTGCCGACCTCCCAGGTGTACTGGCCCTGGGGAGACACCCGCGAGTCCGGCGCGACGAGGCCGAAGCCGCCCTCCCGGGCCGCGGCCGTCCAGCCGGCGAGCATGGAGGCGCCGTCGCCGCCGGTGGGGTGGTACAGCAGCACGAGCCGCAGCGGCGCGCCCTGGGTGTGCTCCGGGAGGAACCAGGCCCCGGAGCGTCCGGCGGAGTTCGTGGTCTGCAGGGTCCCGGAGGCTTCCTGCACGATCTGGCCGGTGACGTCGTCGTCGTCCCCGGCGGCGTCGTCGTCGTCCCCGGTGGCGTCGTCGTCGTCGCCGAAGACGTCGTCGTCATCCAGGGCGGTGTCGTCGTCGTCGCCCGTGGGCGCGCAGCCGCCCAGGAGGAGCAGCAGGGTCAGCAGGATCCGCATCAGTCTCCCTCGACGGCCACCGCCGGCAGCCGGGTCCAGGTGTTCTCCAGGGAGGTCTGTCCGCGCAGGGGCATCACCCACATCTGGTAGAGCGACGTCAGGATCATGAAGGCGTTGGCGGCCTGGAAACAGGTCCCGCCGATGATGGTCAGGAACGCGAAGCCGGGGCTCCAGGCCGTGAGCCACCAGGACGCCACGTCCACGAGCTGGAAGACGAAGGGCGTCGCCACCGCCGTCGCCTTGAGCCAGCTCGGCACGCCCACGCTCAGGCTGAAGATCAGGCACACGAAGAACGAGATGAACGCGATCCCGAACAGGTGGATGTGGGAGACCCGGGCGAGCGCCGGCGGGTCCTTGCCTTCGTCGATCTGGGCGAACTGGCGGGCGCCTTCGTAGGTGCGGAAGTCCGCGAGGCCCGGGATGGTGCCGTGGCACTTGACGCAGTTGACGGCGAAGACGTCGCCGACGCCGCGGTCCCACTGGTCCTTCGGCGAGCCCTTCTGGACCCACTTCACGATGGCGGCGCGGTCCGCGACGGACGCCTTGTCCTTCATCGTGCCCTCGAGCTTCACCTCGAGCCGGCTCCCGCCGCGGTCGCCGTAGTAGCTGTAGACCACGTCGTCCACGCTCAGCCCGAACTTGCCGTCCGCCATCCCGTGGGTGAAGAGCAGCTGCAGGCCGGCCATCATCAGCCCGATCGAGATGACGACGAGGAACGCGCTGAACAGAACGCGCAGGGACAGGCTCAGTCCGGGCAGGTTGAGCCGCGTGGCGGGGTCGATCATGAGGTCCTCCCAGGTGGAGGCTAGCGCGGATGACGATCGTCATGGAGCATCCGGCCGCGCCTGCCTGGACCCCAGGGTGAGGCCTCGACGCCGCGCCCGCAGCGCAGCGGATCGCTGCGGCGTCGGCGTGACTCAGTAGCCCAGGGGCATCGTCCAGCGGAACAGGGCTCCGCCGAGGTCCGCGCTGTCCTCGACGGTGATCGAGCCGCGGTGAGCGCGGGCGCAGCCGCTGGCGATGGCGAGGCCGAGGCCGGTGCCGCCCGTGTCCCGGGAGCGCGCGGCGTCCAGGCGCACGAACGGGTCGAAGATCGCGTCGCGCTGGTCTGCGGGGACGCCGGGGCCGTCGTCTTCCACGAGCACCGTGAATCGCCCGGGGGTGCGCTCGGCGCTCACGCGCACGCGCGAGTCCGCGTACCGGACCGCGTTGTTGACGAGGTTGCCAATGGCCCGCTGGAAGAGCTTGCGGTCCAGACTGACGAGCCCCAGGTCCGCGCTCGCGACGAAGCTCACGTCCACGACGTCCGGCCGGAGGCGCTGTCCGTCGTCCGCGACCAAGGCGAGCAGGGGCTCCACGGCGGTGTCGGTCCGATCGCCGGCTTCCCCCTCGAGGCGGCTGAACTGCAGGAGCTCCCGGACCAGCCCCTCGAGCTCGTCGATGTCGCCGGCGGCCTCGCGCAGCCGCTTGACGCGGTCCTCCTGGGTGGGCGCCATCTCCACGAGCTCGAGCGCGAACTTGAGGCGCGCCAGGGGCGTGCGGAGCTCGTGGGACACGCCGTGCAGCAAGGTCTTGCGGCCCTCGACCATCGTCTGCACGCGGTCGGCCATCCCGTTGAAGGAGTCCGCGAGCTGGCCGGCGGCGTCCTGGCGGTTGATGTCGACCCGCGCCGCCAGCTCCCCGCTCCCCAGGCGGCCGGCGACGTCCGAGATGGCCGAGAGCTGGTCCTCCAGCGGACGCACCATGAGGTAGACGGCGCCCGTCAGGCCGAGCAGCAGCAGCGCCGCGAGCGCGATGCCCCGGGTGCCCTCCAGGAGCCGCGGGGGAGGGGGGCCCGGCCGCAGCTCGGCGATCATCGAGAGCCCCGTCACGGGCAGGTAGATCGCGGGGCCCGCGTCGCGGATCTGGACGACGGGCTCGCCCTGGGCGAGGGATCGACGGGCGCTGCCGCCGAGCGACCCGACGACGGCCTCCTCGGGCAGGAGCGCCACGGGGTGTCCGAGCCGCTCCTCGAGGGACGCGAGCACCGCGGCCTGGTTCGGGCCGGAGAGATCGGCGGCGACCTCGTCGGGCCAGACCCCGGCCATCCCGAAAACCTGGTGATCCAGATCCACGTCCTCGGGCGGGGGCGCGAGCACGGCCACGGCGGCGACGCTCACCACGAGCACCAGCAGGAGCGCCGCGTAGACGCGGACGAACAGGCCGCGCATGGCGCCTAGGCTTCGGGCACGAACTGGTAGCCGACGCCCCGCACCGTCTTGATGCGGTCGGCGTGGCGCGGGTCCGCCGCGAGCTTGCGCCGCAGCTGGCTGACCCGGACGTCGATGGAGCGGTCGAGCCCGTCGTAGGCGATGCCGCGCAGCTCCTTGACGAGGTCCTCGCGGCTCACGGGCTTGCCGGCCCGTCCAGCCAGGACCCAGAGCAGGTCGAACTCCGCGGAGGTCAGGTCGATCACGGTGTCGTCGATCCGGGCCTCCCGGGACGCCAGATCCACCACCAGCGATCCCACGACGACCTTGTTCTTGTCGGGCTCGTCGGGCTGCTTGCGCCGCATGAGCGCGCGGATCCGGGCGAGGAGCAGCCGCGGCGAGACGGGCTTGGCCACGTAGTCGTCGGCGCCCATCTCGAGGCCGAGCACCTGGTCCACCTCGTCGCCCCGGGCCGTCAGCATGAGGATCGGGCCGGACCACTGGGGCCGCAGGCGGCGGCAGATGGACAGGCCGTCCTCGCCGGGGAGCATCAGGTCCAGGACGACCAGGTCCGGGTCTTCGGCGAGGACGCGGTCGACCGCGCGGTCGCCGCGGTCCTCGTGGGAGACGGCGTACCCCGACTGCTCGAGGTACTCGCGAATGAGGGTCGCCAGGCGGGCGTCGTCCTCGACCAGAAGCAGCTTGCCTTCACTCATGGACGCAAGCCTACTCCAGCGCCGTGATGCCCTGCCCGGCGGACACGTGGCCGGGCACGGTGCGCAGCACGGCCTTGAAGGCCTCGCGCGCTTCCGCCGACCTGCCCTGGCGCAGGAGCGACCAGCCGAGGCCGGCGCGCATGTCGTTGTCCGACGGGTACTGGATCAGCACGTTGCGGTAGGCGGCCTCGGCCTCGGCGTACTGGCCGGCGCTGAACTGCACCCACGCCAGGCGCGACATCCCGAGGTAGTTCCCGGGAGCCACCTTCAGCAGGTTCAGGCAGGCGGCTTCGGCGTCCGACCAGCGGCGCAGCGCCATGAGGGGCAAGGTCAGGCCGGCCATGGCCTCGGCCGAGCGCGGCTGCTCGGCGATGGCCGCCTCGTAGGCCACGACGGCGTCGGCGTACTTGCCGTTGAGGTAGAGCAGCCAGCCCCGACGCAGGTGCAGCAGGTAGCCGGTCTCCCCGCTGGCGGCGGCCTGGTCCATGCGGTCGAGGGCGGCGGCGTAGGCGCCCGAGGTCTCCAGTGAGAACGACTGCTGGTAGAGCTCGGTGACCGTGTTGCCGTTGGCCGCGGCGAGCGAGGGGAGGAGCAAGGACAGCAGGACAATCGGCAGGAGTTGCTTCACTTCTTCAGGCCTCCAGAGTGTTCGACGGTGACGCCGAGGGAAAAGACGTGGGTCCAGCTCGTGGACGCGGTGGTGGTGTTGGCGGCCGCGCCGAGGGCAACGGCCTCGTAGCCGCCGCGCAGGGAGAGGAACGGGGTGAGCCGGCCGGTGACCGTCACGGCCGCGCCCCCGAGCTGACGCTCCGCAGTGTTCCAGATCGCCGGCTGGTCGAAGCGGATGGGCGCCCAGCCGACCCCGCCGCGGCCGGTGAGTTCGATGCTCAGGGCGTCGATCGGGTCGAGGATCACGCTGCCCGAGACGAGGGCGCCGACGGGGGTGCTGGTGTCGGAGGTCGGCATCCAGCGCGTGAACTGGACCGCCGCGTCGACGCCCAGGAGCGAGAAGACGGGGACGCGGAGGCCGGCGCCGATCAGCGCGGCCGTGCCGTCCTCGAACGTGCTCACTGCGCCCTCGATCCGCGCCGTCGCGCCGAAGGTGGCCCAGGCGCGTCCGCCCACGACGGTCTCCGTGGCAGACCGGGAGCTGCGGTCCAGCAGCCCCACGAGCAGCTCGCCGCCGTGGCCGCTGTGGCTGACGCCGAGGCGCGCCCAGAACTCCCCCTGGGTGCCCACGATCTTGGTCGTGTCCACCTGGGACTCGATGGCGAGGACGCGCCCGGCGAGCTCCAGGGTGATCACGTCGCCGAACCCGACCCACCCGGACAGGAGGCCGCTGATCCCGGCGGTGCGCGTGCTGTTGGAGTACGCGTAGCCGGAGAGCCAGAAGCCGCCGCCGACGCGCCAGCGGGGCGCCGCCGCGTCCATCCCGCCCAGGGCGCAGGCGTCTTCGGCCTGGTGAGCGAGGAGCGCTTGGAACCCGCGGGTGGCGCCGAGGCGATCGCCCCGCTCGAGGGCGGTCCAGGCGATGCCGCAGGCGGCGGAGCGATCCTCGGGATCGACCCGCAGGGCGGTGCGGTAGGCGGAGGCGGCGCCGAGGCGGGCGTAGGTGCCGGCCTGCCAGCGGTTCGTCTGCCGGCGGGACCAGGCCAGGAGCCTCCAGGCGGCGCCGCTCTCGGGGGTGAGGAGCGTCGCTTCCTTCGCGGCCCGGCGGGCCTCGGCGGTGCGCCCGAGCTCGAGCAGCGGGACGACCTTGCCGAGGGCCACGTCATGCGACGGGCCCCCGAGCTGCTCGGCCCGCTCCCAGCCCTGCAGGGCCAGATCCCAGATCCCCCAGGAGGCGGCGACCTCGCCGAGCTGGCGGGCCGCGCCGAAGTCCTCGGGCCAGGCCTCGAACTCGATGAGCGCCGCTTCCACCGCCGGGGGCAGCTCCGCCTCCTGGGCGTGGGCGCTGCTCGTGAGGACGAGGGCGGCGGCGACGATCAGGAGGGTCTTCATCGCTCCCGCTCCAGGGGCGTCACGGTGAGGGACCGGCTGCCGATGCTGACGCGGACGCGCTCGAGCCCCACGCCGGGCTGCAGCCGCGCCTCGGTCCTGACGGCACGTTGCCAGGGGCGCTGGGGCTCCGCGGTGCCCGTGATCACCAGGCGTCCGTCCTTCTTCACCGATCGGTAGGACACGGGCTGGTCCGCGGGTGGGACGACGGCGGCCAGGGCGTCCCGCATCCAGGCCACGGGGGAGCTGCCGAGGCGGCGGGGGTTGAGGTGGTCGGTCCAGGTGAGCGCGGCATCCGCGAGGGGGACCTTGGCGAGGGCGGCGTACAGGGCGAAGAGCGCGCCATCCCGGGGGCCCACGTGGTCCAGGGCCACGAAGCTGTCGCCGCTGGCCACGAACCAGAGCCGGGCGTCGCGGTCGGGCGACCAGAGCGAGCGGGCGCCGAGCAGATCGATGTCGCTGACGAGCTCCTCTTCGTGAGAGTCGCCGTCGGTGTCGACGCGGACGCGGACCCGTCCGCCGGCGGGCAGGTCGAGGAGCGAGGCCACGGCGTGGTCCCGGGCGAGGCTTCGGAGCCGCTCACCCTCGGCGGGCACGTGGCGGGCGAGGAGCTCGGCGCCGTCGGCCCCGTCGAGGATCACGTCGTGGAACTCGATGGGGATGGTGGGATCGCCGATCGTGGGGGTGGCCTGGAGCTGCACGTGCAGGTGCGGCACGGGAGAGCGTCCCGAGCTGCCGACCTTCGCGACGGCCTGGCCCACGGTGACCACCTGGCCCTCGGTCACCTCGATGGACCCGGGGGACAGGTGGGCCATCAGCGAGAAGACGCCGACCGCGTGCTGGATGACCACGACGTTGCCCCAGTTGGACGACTCATCGACGGTGCCGACGGGCATGTCGGGCAGGCCGTCCACGACCTTGACCACGGTGCCGGTGGCCGGCGCGAGCACCGGCAGGCGGTAGCAGAGCCAGTCCTTCAGGCCCGTTCCGTCGCCCCGGTGGCGGTCGCCGTTGCGGTCCGCGACCTCGAAGTCCAGACCGTGGCGCCAGGGGCCCTGGTGGGTGTGGTCGCCGTCGTGGCCCTGGGTGACGACCCAGGTCCCGCGCACCGGCAGGCGCAGGCGGATGGGGAGCCCGGTGCGGAAGCGCACGACGCGGGTGCGGTAGTACTCGAGGTTGTCCTCCGGGGAGCCCGAGATGAAGTCGACCTTGCGGGGCTGCGCTTCGAGGGTGCGCTGGCCGAGGGCATAGAGGATCACGAGGACCGTGACGTTGAACGGCAGCGCCAGCACCGGCAGCCCCACCGGTTGCAGCAGGTTGATCATCCCCACGCTGGCCAGCCCGCAGGCCAGCGATCCGCCTGCCGCCAGGAGCATCGAGGCGGGGCCGGGGACGTAGTAGATCCCGCCCAGGGCGACGGCGGTCATGATGAAGTTGAAGCCGACGTACAGGTGCACGAAGTCCGGCGGGAAGCTGAACACGTAGTGGTCGGCGAACACGGCCACGGCGAAGCCGAGCAGGGCGTGCACCACGGCGATCCGCGACCACAGCAGCATCGCCAGGAGCACGAGGGCGCCCGCGGTCCAGTGGGGTTGGAAGAAGATGGCCCCGAGGCTGCGCAGGAAGGTGTCGACGAGCTCGGGACCGGGCAGCGCGGCCAGCTCCAGGGCGGGGGCCTTGGGGACGAGCGCCATCCCGCGGATGTAGGGCACCGCGAGGAGGGCGAGCCAGCCGACGATCACGAAGGGCAGCGACAGCACCGGCAGCCGGAAGTGGTAGCCCATGGCCCCCGAGAGCGCGACGTGGACCAACACGACGGCCAGGGCGAGCACGGCGGACAGGCCCCAGAAGGCCGGGGAGCGGTCGAGCAGCGCGCCCACCAGCAGGAACACGAGCAGCGCGTTGTAGCCGAGCACTCCGGAGCGGACCGACTCGCGATCCAGCCCCAGCGCGAGGGCGAGGCCGGACGCAAGCAGCACTCCGAGGAGCCCCACCGCGCCCACCTCGGGCACGACGAAGGTGGCCGCCAGGACGAGCACGCCGACGAACGGCTTGCGCGCGAACAGCACCTGGCTGTAGCTGGCGAGCACCGCCTCGGCGGCCCGCCGGAGCCGACTCGGAGGCCGGCCCGGCGGGGGCGCGTCGAGGACAGCGGCGGCTTCGGATGCAGGCACGAACCCGATCATGACGACCTCCTCCCGAGGGCGATACGGGGTTGGGGCGGCCCCCGGCGTGGGGGGCCGCCCGGGTCGCTACTCGAGCCAGGCGGGGACGGACTCGCCCATCACCAGGTCGTCCAGCGTCTCGACGCGCCGGATCTCGGCCACCTCGCCCGCGGGGCTGATGAGGCAGACGGCCGGGCGCAGCTGGATGAACTGCATCGACTGGGTGACGTTGTAGGCGCCGACGGGGTGCACGAGCACGCGGCTGCCCACCTCGAGAGGCGGCAACATCATGTTCTCGCAGACCACATCGATGTTCATGCAGAGCGGGCCGTAGACGACCGTCGGCTCCGGGACGCCGCGGGGCTCGCTGCAGGGCGTGATGTCGTGCTTGTACCAGTAGGAGGTGAACAGCACGTTCACGCCGGCGTCCATCACCACCGCCCGGCGCCCGTCGGGCAGGCGCTTGTTGGCGAAGACGGTGCTGATGAGGGTGCCGGCGTCATCGACGAGGGCGCGCCCCGTCTCGAGGATCAGCAGGGGCGTCTGGTCGTGGGGGAACTCCAGGTCGGACAGGCCGTTGGTGATGGCCTCGGCGTACTGCTCCAGGCTGGGGCTCACCTGCTCGCCGGGCAGGTACTGGCTGCGCAGTCGGGCCTTCGACGCGAAGCCGCCGCCCATGTCGATGTAGTCGACGGTGATGCCGAGCTCCTTGCGGAGGCGGTTGGCGAAGGCGGCGATCTTCTGGCCGGCCGTGGTGTAGGCCGACGGGTCCAGGATGAAGGTGCCCACGTGGCTGTGCAGGCCCGCCAGCTCCAGGCGGCCGCCGCCCACGAGGCGGCGCACGGCGTCCCAGGCCTGGCCCGTCTCCAGGGCGAAGCCGAAGCGGCCCCAGCGCGGGGTCGCGGCGCCGGCGGACATGTTGAGCCGCATGCCGACCTTCGGCTTCATGTTCAGCTCGGTGGCCACCTGCTCGCACAGGGCGAGCTCGTCGAAGTGGTCGATGTTGACGATGGCGCCGCCGGCGAAGGCCTCGCGCAGCTCGTCGGCGGTCTTGCGGGGGCCGTTGAAGACGATCTGGCGGGCGGGGATGCCGTTGCGGCGCGCCTTGCGGAACTCCATGCCCGAGACGACCTCGGCCCAGGCGCCTTCGGCGTGGAACACCTTGCAGACGGCGTCGAGGTAGCAGGTCTTGTAGGACCAGGCGAGCTGGACGCGGGGCCAGCGCAGGGCCAGGGCGTCGTGCAGCTGGCGGTAGCGGTCCTCGAGGGTCCGCTGGCTGTAGACGAACAAGGGGCTGCCGTGAGCTTCGACCAGCTCCTCGACGGGGACGCCATCAATGGAGTCCTGGGGTTGGTACGCGGCGCTCGCGCTCATCTTGTTCATGAAGCCGGCGCGGTGGCGGCTGATGGACGGGCGCTCGTAGCGCTGCTTCAACTTCGCGGTGGGGTTGCTGGTCATGACGGTCTCCCTCGTCGAGCGTCGTTAGTGGAGCGGGCGGATGGTGGTGGGGGACGGCATGTCGCCGCCTTCGGGCAGGTCGTCGCTGGTGAGGCTGGCCGTCTCGCCGACGGTGGAGAGGCCTTCGAAGGCCGCGACATCGACGATCTGGTTGATGGAGACGCGCACGAACGCGGTGCCCACGCGGTAGTCGGGCAGGTGCGGCGTCCTGTCCATCGCGAGGTCCACGTAGGCCATCGGCAGGTTGTGGCCGGCGCCAGCGCTGAGATCGCACCAGGCCGGGAAGCGCGGGTTGATCTCCATGAGGTGGAAGCCGCCGCGGTCGTCCCGCATCACCTCGAGCTCGCAGGGCCCGCGCCATTTCAGGGCGGCGATGGTGTTGGCGGCCATCTCCATGAGCCCCGGGTCGTCGATGGTCACGCCCGCCCAGCCCTTGCCGGACTTCGTCAGCATCAGCTTCTTCATGGGGACGGCGCCGACGATGCCGCCGTCGCCGTCGCCGACGACGCAGACGTTGAGCTCCTCGCCGGACACGTGCTCCTGGACGATGACGGGCAGGCCCCACTCGGCGGCCTGCTTGTGGAAGCCGGCGATGGCCTCGCTGACGTTCCAGGCGATGGTGGCGCCGTAGAACACGCCCTTGACGACGAGGGGGAAGCCGCCGAGCTCCTCGTGGATGGTGTAGAGCGTCGACGGGTCGGAGATGGGCACGGCCTTCGGCACGGGCACGCCGTGGGCGGTCAGCTCGTCGAGCCGCGCCTTGCTGCGCATGTCGTACTGGGCGCGCGTCGGCAGGAAGGTGCGGATGCCCATCGACTCCAGCAGCGGCTCCTGGTCGCACAGGGCGGGCAGCTCGGAGTCCAGCGTGGGGATGAGGACGTCGAGGCCGAAGCGCTGCTGGCACCAGGCGAGGCGGGCGAGCAGGGCCTCGCGGCCGGCGGACGGGTAGGGGATCAACATGGCCCCGTCGAGGACGTTCGGGGTGTAGAGCCCCGGGTCCATGGCGTCGTAGGCGAGGCCGATGATGCGGCCCTGGAAGCGCGGGTCGGCGCGCAGGGCGCGGACCACGGCCAGGCCGGGGCCGGGGTTGTCGGTGGCGTTCAGGCCGGTGACGGCCACGGTTCCGGTGAAGGGCAACATCAGACGAGCTCGAAGTCGGTGGGCAGCAGGCCCTGGTCACGGAGCTGGCGGACGTACTCGAGGGTGTCGCGCTTGAGGTCGGCGCGGTCGCAGGCGAAGGCGTCGTCGAGGCTGGCGACGATGTCGTCGAGGCCGTTGCCGTCCCGCAGGCCCTCGATGATGGTGCGGCCCGTGTCGTTCACGGTGAAGGTGGCCCCGGAGCGGGGGTCGAAGACGAAGCCGCTGGCGCTGATGGCGAGCTGGCTGAGGCGGTCGGTCCCGGCGTTCATCGCGTCCTCCTCTGTCCTCCCTCCGGCGCCGGCCGCCCGGGGATGGGCGACCGACGCGGGGGAGGAGGGGGGCCGAGGGAGCGCCGGGCGACAGGGGGACTGGGTTTGTGTCGCCCGGCGCGCCCTCGACCTGGGTAGAGCATGGCTCGGATCCGCGTGAGGGCACAGACGAGCGATGTCTGCGTTTGTAAGCGAACGTAAACGGGGGCGGGGGGAGCGATCGCGGCCAGAACCGGGGACGAGCTGACGGCTCCTGCCCCAAGTTGGCCGGCAGGAGCGGCGCGGACGCCCCAGGGTGGACAACATCGAGGACGAGCTGACAGCTCCTCCCCCAAGTTGGCCGCCAGGAGCGGCGCGCACAAACGGGCGCGCGCGGGCCGGCGAGCGTCACGAGAACTCCGCCCCGAATCCACCGCGCCCGCACGCCAGCGCAACATCGCCCATCACCGCGCAACAACGCTTCGCGACCGTGGATGGGCCATGTCTGCGCTCACGCTCGCCTTGACCGTCCTGCCCGCGGCCCTGCCGCCCCCGGAGCCCTGGGAGCCGCCGGACCAGCCCGCACACCACGACGTCGGGCGCGATCTCCTCGAGCGGGACACCTTCGGGACGTTCCCCAACGTGCACGTCGCCGATCGCGTCGTCATCAAGTGGGGGGACGCGGTGGAGATCGAGCCCCTGGGGGTCGAGCAGGTCGCGGCCGCCTTCGAGGACTCCTGGACGCTGTTCGTCGACGAGCGTGGAATGGAGCCACCGGTCGGCTCGGACACCTGGCTGCTCAACGTCTACATCGGCAACACGGGCGCTCCGGCGCCGTCCATCGGCACGGCCCGCGGGTACTTCACGACCGACGACCTCGGGGCGCCCATGATCGTCCTGCAGCCGGACCGATTCGAGCCCGGCGAACCGACGGCGTGGGAGACGGCGACCCACGAGCTCTTCCACGCGCTGCAGCACGCCGAGCGCGGGCGCGGCGGTGCGGGCTGGACCTGGTTCACCGAGGCCAGCGCGACCTGGGCGCAGGAGGAGGTGTGGGATCCGGCCCGCTCCGCGGCGCGCCGACTTCCGTCCTATGCGACCACTCCGTACCGGGCGATCCACGTCGTGGACGACTCTGCTCCGGACTGGCAGCTCGGCGTCCGGCACTACGGAGCGTTCCTCCTCCCCCGGTTCCTGACCGAGCGGCTCGACGAGGACGTCGTGGTGGACACGCTGCGGGGGGAGGGCACGGCGCTGGACGCGCTGTCCGCCGCCGTGGCTGCGCGGGAGGGGGATCTGCCCCAGCTCTTCGGAGACTTCGCCGCCGCCAACGCCACGTGGGACTACAGCCGCGGCGACCTGTACGCCATGGTCGCCAACGCGCCCGTCGGGGCAACGGGATACGCCGTCGACGCGCCCCCTCGGGGGTGGCCGGAGTGGGTGTCGCCGCCGAGCGACAGGCGGCCCGAGGCCTGGGGTTGGGACCTGGTCAGGATCCCAAATCCCGAGCCGGGCGTGCTCCGCGCACGGTTCGTCTCGCACGCGCCGTGCGGTGTGGACGCGTGGGTGCACATCGTGAAGGACACGCCCGGCGGCCCCGTCCGGACTCCCCTGGTGGAGGGGCAGCGGGTCGGGAGCGCGGACCTCGAGGTCGGGACCGAACCCCTGGCCATCTCGATCGCGTTCACCGGAGCGGCGAGCGATCCCGTCGACTACCAGCTCTTCCTGGAGGTGAGCGGCGCCTCGGTGCCCGAGGTTGCGGTGCCTGGGCACGATCCCGGGAGCTGTGGGGAGGCCGCGGAGCCGGTGGAGCCACGGCTGGGTGCATGGAGCGCCGGGTGCACGCACGTCCCGCCTCCCGGGGCGGTCGGATCCGGGACCGCGGGGTTCTCGCTGGTGCTCGCCGCGCTGCTCCGCCGGCGACGGAGGGCGTGAGCCCGGCGAGGCGCCGTGGGTGGCACCCTTGCGGCATGCGCCGCACCTCGCTCCTCGCGCTGACCCTCCTGCTCGGCTGCCCTGCGCCCCCTCCGCCTCCACCTCGAGCCCTCCCGTCGCCGGACCTCCTGGACGCGCACTGTCGCGAAGCCATCGGTGAGCCGCGGGTGGAACAGGTCGCGCCGGACACCTGGGTGGCCATCGGCTGGGACCTGGCGAACACCACGCTGATCAGGACATCGAGCGGCAACGTGGTCATCGACCCGGGGATGAGCCCGACGCGCGCGGCGCCGGCCCGGGACGCGTTGCAGGCGGTCTCGCCGGGACCCACGGCCGCGATCGTCTACACGCACTCCCACATCGACCACGTGGGAGGGGCCTCGGTGTGGGTGGAGCCGGACACGCAGGTCTGGGCGACGGACCGCTTCCAGGACCACTTCTTCAAGCAATACGGCGAGTTCCTGGTCGCCGAGAACGCGCGGGGCGCACGCCAGTTCGGCCGGGATCTGCCGCTGACCCAGGTGCCGTGCAGCGCGCTGGGACGCAAGGTCGACATCGACGCGGCGCTGGAGGTGGGCGTCGTCCTGCCCACCCACACGTTCTCTGGGCAGCACGAGCTGACCGTGGGGAACACGAGCCTGTCTCTCGTGGAGGCGCACGGAGAGACGGATGACCAGCTCTTCGTCTGGCACGCCGAGCGCAAGGCGCTGATGCCGGGAGACAACTGGTACCGCGCCTTTCCCAACCTCTACACGGTGCGGGGCGCGCGTCCGCGTCCGGTGCACGCGTGGATCGACAGCCTGGACGCGATGCGGAGGCTGGAGCCCGAGCTCCTGGTGCCATCGCACACGGTGCCGGTGAGGGGGACGGCCGAGGTGGCGGCCGCGCTGCGCGACTACCGGGACGGGATCCAGTGGGTCCGCGACGCCGTGGTCCGAGGCGCCAACCGCGGGCAGTCCCTCGACAGGATCACGGCCGAGGCGCGGCTGCCCGCCCACCTCCGGGACCAGCCGGCGCTCGCCGAGCTGTATGGCCAGGTGGACTGGTCGGCGCGGGCCATCTACACGAACGAATTGGGCTGGTTCGACGGCAAGGCGCACCTCCTGTACGCGGTGGCGCCGGAGGACCGCGCGCGGCGGACGGTGGCGCTGATGGGGGGCGTCGAGGCCGTGACCGCGGCAGCGAGCGCGGCGGCCGCGGAGGCAGACCACGCCTGGGCGCTGGAGCTGTATGCGCTGGCCGAGGCCGCGTCTCCCGAGCGGCTTGACCGGCCAGATGCGCTGGACCAGCAGATCGCGACCTCCCTCGAGGCGCTTGGCGCGACCATCGCGAACACGAATGGCCGTGGGTACCTGCTCCAAAGCGCCCTCGAGCGGCGGGCCGGCGTCGTGCGACGCAGTCCGAAGCCGACGCTGTCCGACGACTTCGTGGCGTCCATCCCGCTGCCCCAGATCTTCGGGTCGATGGGCACTCGCCTGCGGCCCGACGAGACGATGGATCGCCACGACAGCGTGCACTTCGTCTTCACGGACACGCAGGAGCGCTACGTGGTCACGATCCGCCGCGGGATCGCCGAGGTCGTGGCGGGGGACCCGCTGCCCGGGACGCCCGCGCCCCTCGCGACCCTCACGACGGACGCCATGACCTGGCGCAAGCTCGCGCTGGGCATCGAGGAGGGAGCGGACGCCATCAAGGACGGCCGCCTCGCCGTGGACGGCAGCGAACTGGGCCTGCTCGGCTTCCTCAACCGCTTCGACAAGGGGCTCGACGGCCCCGGCGGCGAGCTGCCCTGACTACTTCTTGAGCTCCTGCAGGCTGAACATGCTGTCCGGCACGGTCTCGCTGAAGCTCAGGGCGTCGTAGATCACCTCGGTGTACTCGCCCGGCTTGTCCTCCGGCGTCAGGAGCATGCGCGACGGCATCGTCCGCCCGTCGATCTCCTTGTGGTCCTTGAAGGCCATCGTGCGGATCAGCACGCCCTTCTCGTCGAAGTACTGGATGTTGTCGGGCAGCTTGTCGGGCCGCACCGTCGCGACGACCTTGCCCCACACCACCGCCGCGTCGTGCTTCGCGGTGCACTCGATCACCCAGCTCCCCACGCCGTCGGCCGGCCGCTGCGTGATGACGAACGTGTAGTCGTCCGCCATGCGCGACTCCTTGACCAGGTCGTCGTTGGAGAAGTGGCTGCCCATCCACGAGCCGCCCATCATCCCCGACGGCACCTTCATCGTGCGGTCGACCCGCGGCAGGTAGTTCCAGATGTTCTCGCCGACCTTGAGCGTGGTGACGCCCTTCTCCTTGGCCGGCGACAGGATGCGGATGAGGGACTTCTCCTCGCCCTTGCTCCAGGACTCCATCGTCAGCGAGCGCGTGAACCGCGCCGTCTTGACGTTCATCGTGAGCGTCGCGTGGCTCGAGTCGCCCCGATACATGTCGTCGGTGCCGTTGAGCAGCTCGCGGGCGAGCTCCGCGTCGTCCTGGGCCCACGCCGGCGTCGCCAGCAGCAGCGCCGCCGTAAACAAGACCAACCTCATGCTCCCGCCTCCTTTATCTCGTCGTGGTCGACCTTGCCGTCCACCAGGTGCACCACGCGCCGCGCCCGCTTCATGACCCGGGGGTCGTGCGTGCTGAACACGAACGTGACGCCTCGCTCTCTGTTCAGCTTCTCCATGATGTCCAACAGCTTCTCCGCGGTGGCCGAGTCGACGTTCGCCGTCGGCTCGTCAGCCAGTACGACCGCAGGCTCGCTCGCGATGGCTCGCGCGATCGCCACCCGCTGCTGCTGACCGCCGGACAGCTCGTCCGGCCGGCGGTCTTCCATGCCGCTGAGTCCGACCTCCTCGAGCAAGGCGTTCACCCGCGTCTTCCGTTCGCTCGCCGCGACCCCCTGCAGCGCGAGGACCGACTCGGCGTTCTCGTACGCCGTCAGGACCGGCATCAGGTTGTAGGCCTGGAACACGAACCCGATGCGGTCGCGACGCAGGTGGCTGCGCCCCTTCCGCCCCAGGCTCGCGAGATCCTTGCCCTCCAGCAGGACGGTGCCGGACGTGGGGTCGTCCAGCGCGCCGATGAGGTTCAAGGCCGTGCTCTTGCCGGACCCGGAGGGGCCCACGATGGCGGTGAACTCGCCCTTGTTGATGACGAGGTCCAGGCCGCGCAGGGCATGCACGTCCACGGAGCCCTGCTTGTAGAGCTTCGTGACGCCGCTCAGCTCGATGACTGCTTCGTTGCTCATGGTGTTCTCCAGCTTCAGACGAGCTTGATGGATTCGACGGGGGGCACGCGACCGGCCTTCCAGGCGGGGTACAGACCCGCGGAGAGGGTCGCGACGACGATGGCGCACAGGATGACGGCCAGGCTCTCGGGATAGATGCCGATCCGCAGCGTGGTGTCGAAGCCGACGCCGCTGATCTCCAGCGCGTCCTGCGTCGCGTACACCGCCGACAGGTCGATGCCGTTCTCGTTCAGCGCCTTGTACGGGAAGTACGAGACGGCGCCGGTCAGGAACAGCCCGATGATCGCCAGCCACAGGCTCTCGAGCATCACCAGGGCGAACACCTGGGCCGAGCTCCAGCCGATGGCCAGCATGATCCCGAACTCCCGCACCCGCTCCATCACCGAGATGAACAGCGTGTTGAAGATCCCCGCGAGGATCAGCAGCCCGATGATCAGCTCCATCACGATGGACCCGCCGATCTTCATGGCGATGAAGCTCGCGATGTCCGGGGACGCGTCGGCCCAGGTCATGGCCTTGCTGCCGCCATCGAGCTTGCCGTTCAGTCGACCCGCCACCGCGTCTGCGTCACGTCCGTCCCCCAGGAAGACGGACACGTGGGTCGCTTCGTCGTCGGCGTAGCCCAGCGCTTCGCGCACGACGTCGAGGGGGAGCAGGGCGAGCGATCCGTCCAGGCTGCCGGCGCCGGTGCCGATGATCCCGCTGACGCGGCCCAGCCCGGCGACGATCTCGCCGTCCTTGTCCATCATCGTGTAGACGACCTTGCCGCCCATCTCCACGTTCAGGTTCGACGCCAGCTTCTTGCCCAGGATGATCCCCGGGTCCCGGCTCGTGGTGAACATCTCCCCGGCCGTGAGGCCCTCCATGAACGCGAACGTCTCGTCGGTCTCGGCGGCGGGGTCGTAGGCGATCAGCGCGCCTCCGAAGCTGTCGGTCGCCGTGGACAGCATCACCTGTCCGAAGATGCGCTCCACCACCGTGCTGACGGCCGGGTCCGCCTCGGCGAGGGCGCGCAGGGCCTTCGTGCCGGTGACGGTCTTCTTGAGGGAGGGCGTCTCCAGGTAGTCCGGGTGCTGGACGCGGACGTGGCCGCCGCCCATCCGCGCCGCGGTGTCGATGAAGTCGGCCCAGGACCGGTCGTTCATCGACGTCATCAGGATGGCCAGGAAGCCGCCGAAGCCGATGGAGATGAGGGTCAGGATCGTCCGGCGCTTCTGCCGCCAGAGGTTCCGCCATGCGATGGATGCGAGGTTCATTCAGATGCCTCCCTTACCGGTGCCGCATGGCCTGCACGGGGTTGATCCATGCGGCCTTGAGGGCGGGGTAGGCGACGGCCATCGACACGACCACGAACAGCATGACCAACGGGCCGGCGATGACGTTGGCCTCGTAGATGCCGTACCAGGTCTTCCGCATCGACACGCCCATCATGTTCATGCCGGCCATCTGCCCGAAGTCGATGCCCTTCGTCCCGATCCACCACATGCCGGGCAGCGCGAGGAGCGTCCCGAGCGCGGCGGCGATCAAGGTCTGGATGGCGGCTTCGATCCCGATGAGGGAGAGCACCATCCCGGGACCGGCGCCGATGGCCTTGAGGACCCCGAACTCCTTGATGCGCTCGAAGACCGCCATGAGCAGCGCGTTGAGGATGAGGATCCCCACGGCGACGTAGATGATGAAGTAGAGGACGTAGATGATGCCGTTCACCGAATCGAGCATCTGCGCGATGATCGGCATGAGGCGCTTCCAGCTGCGGACCTCGTCGTCGGGGGCGATCTCCTCGACCGCCGCGACGCCGTCCGCGAGCGCGACCCCGTCGGGCAGCCGCACCACGATCTGGTGGGCGCCCTCGGGCATCACCATCAGCTCCCGGAACGCCGTGTCGGTCATGTAGACGGTCACCCGGTCGGTGGCCTCGGCGACGCTGCCGAGCACCCCGCGCACGGTGTAGAGCGCGTTGGCCATGCTGCCGTCGGTCGCCTGGGACAGCACGAGCAGCTCGCTGCCGGGCCTCACGTCCAGGGTCCGGGCGAGGAACTTGCCGAGCACCACCCCGCTCGGGTCGGCCGCGTCGAGCCACTCACCCGCCGCGACCTTGTTCCAGACGTTGCAGACCTCCTTGTCGGCCTCCACGTCCACCGCCCGCAGGGCCACCCCGGCGCTGTATTCACCCGAGGCGGCGAGCCCGCCCCCCAGGAGCCGTGGGCTCGCCTGGTAGCCCTTCGCCTCCACCGCCGCGACGATCGGCTCGGGATCCTCGACTGCGGTGTAGATGGAGGGGGCGTTCCGGTAGTCGTTCGCGTGGATCTGGATGTCGCCGATCTCGAGATCGGTGATGTCCTCCTCCATGGCGTTGAGATACCCGGGGACGAGCCCCGAATACAGCAGCTCGACGAACAGCGCGAAGGCCATGGCGCTGATGGTCACGACGCTGCGGCGTCGGTTCCGCAGCACGTTCCTCCAGGCCATCTTGAACACGTTCAAGGGGCACCTCCTGGTGGGGGCGATGGGTCGGGATCGGACGAGGCCTCGGCCCCGATGCCGTCCACGAGGATCTCTGCGAGGTAGGTGGCGTACTGCTCCACGCTCAGGCCGAACCGCATGCGGTCGTCCGCTGCGCTGCCGGCCTGGTAGACGACGGACAGCAGGACGCGCGCGCGGTCCCGGACCATCTCGGGGGTCCAGGCCGAGCCGGCGATGGCGTCCTGGAGCAGCGTGGTGATGAAGCCCAGCTGCAGCTCCATCGTCCGCACCCCCAGGATCTCGTCCGCGTCCTCCAGCACCGCGAGCAGCTCCTGGTCGCCGGAGAGCAGCCGCGCGAGGAGCGGGACCTCGGCGGTCATCATCAGGGCGATGCGCAGCCAGAGCTTGAGCTTGTCAGCGGGGGGCAGGGGAGCGGCCAGGAGCGGCTGAAGGCGCCGGGCGTATCGGATCTTCTCGTCCGAGATCGCCTGCATGAGCAGCTCGGCCTTGTTCTTGAAGTAGAGGTAGACCGTGCCCTTGGCGACCTGGGCCCTGTGGGCCACGTCGCTCATGCTCGTCTTGCGGTAGCCGTGGTGGACGAAGAGCTCGGTGGCGATGCGCAGGATCCGCTGGCGCTTGCGCTCCTTCGGATCCTCCGGGTTCTCTTCGGGGGCGAACTGGTCCATCAGCTCGGCGAGCTTGCTGAGATCCAAGGAGTCGCCCATGGCCTCCTGGTAGATCCGCAGCTTGTCCTTGAGGTCAGTCGGCACACTGACCGTTTACGCCCGTTTGGTCAGTTCGCCAAGGCGCAGGCACCGCCGGACCTGACAGATGTCAGGATCCCGCTGGGGCCTGGTTCGGCGTAGGGTCGGGCCCCAACACCCACCAGATCGGCTCAGGCACTCCATGACCCTTCGTGATCACGTCTTCCTCTCTCTCACCGCGCTTCTGGTCTCGGGCTGTTCGGCTGGCGGCGGCAGCAACGACCCCGTCTCCGACAGCGTCGAGCCCGGCGAGGTCACGCTCGTCGGCACCCTCGACGATGGCAGCGGGGAGGTCGCCCTGGATGTGCTGGAGAGCGGCAGCTTGTGGTTTTGCGGCGACGACTGCTTCAGCGTCAAGATCAACTTCGACCATGCAGACACCCGGCTCCTCACGGAGTGGGCCTTCAACCCGGGGGACCCGCCAGCGGAGGGGGAGAGCCCCATCGTCTACGTGAACGTCTTGTGGACGGACCAGTCTCAGTTCGGTCGCCAGGGGGAGCACCCCAACGTGGACGGGGACTGGGGCTCAGCACCCGGCGGGGACATCGTCATCGAGTCCACGTGTGAGGACTGCGTCGACGGCGAAGCGGGAGCCTCGGGGTACTTCGAGGGGACGTCCGAGGTGACGCTGTACGACGGCGAGACCGAGGACGCCAACGGAGGCACCTTGACCGTGGACGCCATCGTGTTTCGGGACCTGCCGCTCGTCTACTGACGCACGTCGGCCTCGCGGACGACAACGCTGATCAGGTAGCCCTCGTGCTGCACCACGAACCCGCGCTGCAGCAGCACGCCGAGGGCGCGGTCGTGCACGACGTCCAGCGGCGTGGGCTTCTCCAGCCGGAGCAACAGGGCTGAGGACGCAGCGCTGAGCGTGACCTCCTCGTCCATCGCGATCCCTCGTGTGTCCCGGATCCGCAGGCCGTCGCCGTCCTCCACCGCGACCAGCTCGGGCGGCCCCGCGTGCCACGCCTCCAGCCACCGGTCGAGGCCGTCGTGCGCCCGCCGCGCGAGCTCCGGGTCGTCCGTGTAGGCCGAGTCCACCGTGCCCGTGAAGTGGTAGCTGATGGTCTCGAGGTCCGCCCCTTCGGGCCAGGCCCAACGCATCCCCGGGAAGGGCGTCACGTCGCGGATGTTCCAGCGCGCGGGATCGGCGTGGTACGGGCTGAAGCGGTCGATGCGCACGGGCACGACGCACACCGGCGGGCGCAGGTGCGTGATGAACGGAGCGAGGCGCAGGAACGCCTCGTAGTCCTCCGGCTGGTCCCCCGGGAACGCCACCATCCAGTTCCACAGCGGGTCCACCCCCGCGGCCCGCGCGTCGCGCAGGAACGCCACATTCATCGGCCCCGTCGTGCCCTTGCGCATGGCCTTGAGGGTGTCCGTGGACAGCGACTCGATGCCGGACTGCACCTCGAAGACGCCGGCCGCGGCGAGCAGGTCGAGCTCGCGCCGGCGCAGGTGGCTCTTGATCTCGTAGAAGAAGCGGAGCGGCTCGTCCCGCAGGGGCTGACGGCGCGCGAGCTCGGGGAGCACCTCCTTCTGGATCTTGATGGGCAGGAGGTCGTCGGCCGCGCGCAGCTCCGTGATCCCCCAGCGCTCCACCAGCGTCTCGATGTCGCTGAGCACGCGCTCGGGGGTGTGGGCGCGCTCGGCGATCTCCGGGCCCACCAGTCCGCAGAACGTGCAGTGGGACCGCTCGCCCCACCAGCACCCGCGGGCGGACTCGAAGGGCAGCGCGAGGGGCAGCCCCTCGGGGAGCCGTCCGTCGTGCGTCAGCGCCTCCACCTGGGCGAAGTAGTCATCGAACTCGGGTGTCGGGGACAGGGACAGGCTCTTGAGGCGCGGCCAGACGATGAACCGCTCGTCGTTCGGCGGGCGCCAGCCGGTCATCAGCTTGCGCGCGAAGCCCGCGAGCTCGGCCTCTCCCTCACCGGCCACCACGGCGTCGAAGACGTCGGTCGCCTCGGCGATCCCGCGCCCCATGGGCCGCAGGGCGTTGGCGCCTCCGAGGAGGATCGCCACGTCCGGGAGCCGCGCCCGCACCGCCTTCGCGAGCGCAACGGAGGGGACGTTCTGCTGGAAGACCGAGGAGAACCCAACCACCTTCGGGTTCGCCGCGACGACCGCGTCCACCACCTCGGTGATGTAGGCGTCCAGGACGCCCACCGAGATCGCCCAGTCCTCCTCGGTCACGGCGTCCACGCGCGGGCCGAAGACGACGGCGGAGTCCGGCACGGGACGTCCCCAGGCCGCCTCGGCGAACAGGAGATCGCCGTGCATCCGCCAGGAGCTGAGGGTGAACCGCCGGTAGCGGTCGTAGCCGATGTGGGCCGCGAACGTGACGTTCGCGTACAGGGCGTGGGCATCGAGCCCGTCCCGGCGCAGGGCCGCCACCAACAGCGACGGCCCCAGCACCGGGAGCGCCGCGCTCGCGCACGGCGGGACGACCAGGAGGACGTCGGTCAGGGGACGGTGATGCTCAGCTCGACGTCGCCCTCACCACCGGCCTCGTACGTGTCGAGCACCAGGCGGTAGACGCCGGGGGTGACCGCGACCTCGAGGCTGCCCTCGGTGGCGCCCTTGCCCGCGTCCAGGCAGGCGGCCTCGTCGCAGTCCGCGTCGTCCGCGAAGATGCCGACCTGGACGTCGCCCGTCTGCGTGAAGTCCACCGTCAGGGTGCCGCCCGCGGTCACCTCGAACTGCACCATGTGGTCGCCGCCCTCGGGCGCCGAGCAGGTCAGGTCGGGGTAGTCGTTGCTGGTGCCGACCGTGACCGAGTGGGTCGTCGTCGAGCCCGTGGCGAGCACGCCCAGATCGTCGTCCGCGTCGAAGAAGCACAGGGGCGTCTCGGTGCAGTCGTTCTCGCAGCCGTCACCGGGCGTCGTGTTGCCGTCGTCGCACTCCTCGTTGATGTCCACCGTGCTGTCGCCGCAGGTGGGCACCGTCAGGGACATCTCGTAGTTGCCCGTGGCGTCCGCGTAGCCGTCGATGACGATCGTGTAGGTCACGTCCTTGATGGCGTCGATGAACAGGGTCGAGGCGAGGACCTCCTGGCTCGTGTCGTCGTTGCAGGCGATCTCGCTCAGGGGATCGAGGCAGGCCTCGCGCACGTACAGGACGGTGTCGTAGTCCGTGCCCGCGTTGTCCAGGCTGATGATGACGGGGCCGTCCTCCGGCATGGTCAGCTCGTAGGCCACATCGAAGGCGCCGTCCGCGGCGCCGCAGCCCATGGGCGCGTGCTCGTCGGCCGCCGTGGACGTGTCACCCGTCAGGTTCGTTCCGTCCACCGACGCCGTGGCGTCCCCGGCGATCGTGCAGGTGGCGTCTTCCTCGTTGCACAGCGCGGAGCAGCCGTCGCCGGCGGTCGTGTTGCCGTCGTCGCACTCCTCGATGCCGGTGCGGTTGCCGTCGCCGCAGACCGACACGCCGACGTCGACCGACAGCGTGTAGTCCTGGGGGCCGAACGTCTGGTCGCCCTCGAACACGGCGATGTAGTAGGTGCCGGCCTCTTCGGGCTCCATCGCCGCCTGGGCGCAGGTGCCTTCGGAGGTGTCGCCGCCGCCCAGGCCGTTCAGGTCCGCGTCGAGCAGGCTGAGGATCATGAGCTGGTCGGCGCAGTCGGTCGTCAGCGTCGCGCCGCCCTGGATCTCCACGTCCAGGTACTGCCCCTCACCGACCGTCACCGCGTAGAAGTCGACGAAGACGCCGAACTCGTCGTTGATGTCGCCGGGGCAGAGCACCAGGTCGTCGACCGTGCCGGGCCAGGTCTCGCCGGACAGGTCGCTCGCCTCGTCCAGCGTGGAGTTGGGCTCGTAGGCGTCGTCCGTGCACTCCCACGCGCAGCTGCTGTCGCAGCCGTCGCCGGAGTCCGTGTTGGAGTCGTCGCACTGCTCGTCGCCGGCCACCACGCCGTCGCCGCAGATGACCTGCTGGATGCTCAGCTCGAAGTTGCCGGAGCTCTCGTAGCCGTCGACCACGATGTAGTAGGTGGTGCCGGCCGTGGCGTCCCACTGGGCCATCGAGGGGCCGCCCTGGCCGCCGCCGTCGTCGTCGCAGGCGACCTCGGTGCTGTCGTCCCCGCACGTGGTCATCACGTACACGATGGTGTCGAAGTCCGTCCCGGCGTTGGCCGTGGACGCGATCATCGGCCCGTCCTCGGGCGCCACGATGGAGAAGATCGTCTCCGGCGCGCCCGGCGAGCCCGCGCCGCAGCTGCCGGTGAGCGCGTCGTCGGGACCGGAGGTGTTGCCCGTCAGCGTCGCGCCGTTCACGTTCGCCGTGGCGTCGGTGACGGAGTCGCAGGGGTCGCTGGCCCCGTCGTCGTCGTCGTCGTCGTCGTCGTCACCCGCGTCGTCGTCGTCACCACCAGGGTTGGTGGGGCAGGCCACGAGGCCGATCGCGCAAAGCGCGAGGAGGGTGCGAAGCAGGAGAAGGAAGCGAGGCATTCAGGAAACTCCAGCCCGGAACGTCGGGCGCGCGCGAGCCTACACCATCGGTCCCAGCCGGCCACAGTGGTTCCGCGGTACGCTTGCAGGCGGGGACCCATGGCAGGACGAGACTTCGAGCGCGAGCTCCGCGAGGCCGCACAGGACCTGAGCGGCGCCGCCACCAGCTTCGACGACCTGCAGCCCGTCGCGCTGCTCCGTCGCCTGGGCGTCACCCTGCCTCCCACGCTGCACTCCGCGGACATCGACGCGTCCCTGCCGCCGGTCGTCACCCTGCCCGGCGATGCGCCCACGAACGTCCCGGACCTGGGCCTCAGCGTCTGGGAAGCCCCGCAGCGCATCGGCTTCGCGCCCACGCTGGACGTGGACGAGGACGGCGAGACCATCGTCCCGGACGACGACTCGGCGTCCGTGCCGCCCCAGGCTCCTCCCGGCGAGCGCATCGGCCGGTACGACGTCATCGGCGAGCTCGGCGCGGGCGGCATGGGCCGGGTGGTGGAGGGGGTCGACCGGGACCTCGGCCGGCGACTGGCCATCAAGGTGGTCCGCGATCCCGCGCGCCTCACCGAAGCCCGTCTCGCGCGGTTCGTGACCGAAGCGCAGCTCACGGCGCAGCTCGAGCACCCCAACATCGTCCCCATCCACGAGCTGGGCGTCACCACGGACGGCCGCCTCTACTACGCCATGAAGAAGGTGGAGGGGACGTCGATGGCGGAGGTGCTGCACAAGCGCCAGGAGGGGGACGAGTCGACCCTCCGACGCTGGACGAGGCGGCGCCTCCTCAACGCCTTCGTCAAGGTCTGCCTCGCCACCGGGTACGCGCACCGTCGGGGCGTCGTCCATCGGGATCTCAAGCCCGAGAACATCATGCTCGGCGAGTTCGGCGAGGTCTTGCTGCTGGACTGGGGGCTCGCGCGCCTGGTGGACCACCCGGACACCCACGATCCCGACGCCTCGTTCCAGGAGCCGGCGGCGCCCACTCCGGTCGGCAAGCGGCCCCTGACGCGGGAGGGGGCGGCCACCGGCACCCCCGGCTACATCAGCCCGGAGCAGGCCCGCGGAGAGCGGGCCGCGGTGGGAGCGCGCTCGGACGTCTGGAGCCTGGGCGCCATGCTGCGGGAAGTGGCGTCCACTCCGGAGCTGCGAGCCATCGCCGACCGCTGCCAGGCGCCCGATCCCGCCGAGCGCTACGCGGACGCCGGAGCGCTGAAGGCCGACCTGGACGCCTGGTTCGCCGGTCGACGCGTCACCGCACACACCTACACCGCCTGGGAGCTGTTCCGGAGGTTCGCGTGGGCGGCCCGTTGGCCGCTCGGGGCGGCGGGACTCGCGTCCGCGACCCTGTCGGGAGTGGGGTTGTTGGCCACAGTGCGCATCGCCGCAGAGCGCGATCGGGCCGTCGCGGCCGAGGTGGTTGCACTGCTGGACCAGGCGCGGATGGCCGAACGCTCCAACGAGCGCGCGCTGGCAGAACGCCTGGCCACCGAGGTGCTCGGACTCGCGGAGTCTCCCGCCGCCCGCGGAATCCTCGC
>ENA-OWNT01001179-OWNT01001179.1-seawater-metagenome-genome-assembly--contig:-NODE-1179-length-36016-cov-4.559476_pt1 | contig 36016 bp, 52 predicted proteins | sample MGYA00238136_ERZ651165 | MGnify/ENA primary metagenome ERZ651165 (study PRJEB26861, sample SAMN08777766) | seawater metagenome | isolation source: coastal seawater | place: USA: Florida | collected...
CGTGAAGAAGCCGTTCCCCGAGAACGCAATCCTGCCCGCCGCGCTGAAGTCAGCCGCCGAAGCTGCTGCCAAGGCCGCTGAAGAAGCTGCTGCCGCTGCTGCCGCCGAGGCCGAAGCAGAAGCCAAGCGTCTCGCCGAAGAGCAGGCCGCCGCTGAAGCAGCCGCGCTGAAGGAAGCTGAAGCCTCGATCGAAGCCGACAAGGCCGAGGGCGAAGCCGAGAAGAAGGAAGGCGAAGAATGAAACTCGACGTCATCAACCTGGACGGCAGCGCAGCCGGCAGCGTGGACCTGGACGAGGCGCTGTTCGGTCTCGAGCCCCGCGCAGACATCCTGCACCGCGTGGTCCGCTGGCAGCGTAACAACGCGCAGGCCGGTACCCACAAGGTCAAGACCCGCTCGGAAACCAGCTACTCGACCAAGAAGATCTATCGCCAGAAGGGCACCGGCGGCGCACGCCACGGTGACAAGAACGCGCCGATCTTCCGTCACGGTGGTATCTACAAGGGCCCGACCCCGCGCAGCCACGGTCACGACCTGACCAAGAAGTTCCGCAAGCTGGGTCTGCGTCACGCGCTGTCCGCCAAGGCGAAAGCCGGCGAACTGGTCGTCATCGCCTCTGCCGAGGCTGACGGCAAGACCAGCGCGCTGGCCAAGCAGGTCGCAAAACTCGGCTGGAAGCGTGCGCTGATCATCGACGGCGCCGCAGTCAACGAGAACTTTGCCAAGGCCGCCCGCAACATCGAAGGTCTGGATATCCTGCCGTCGATGGGCGCAAACGTTTATGACATCCTCAAGCGTGACACCCTGGTGATCACCAAGGCGGGTGTCGAAGCACTGGAGGCTCGACTGAAATGAGCGCGAAGGCAGAACATTACGACGTGATCCGCAAGCCGATCATCACCGAAAAGTCGACCATGGCGTCCGAGAACGGCGCGGTTGTTTTTGAGGTGGCGATTGACGCGAACAAACCCCAGATCAAGGAAGCGGTGGAAAACCTCTTCGGCGTGAAGGTGAAGGCGGTCAACACCACCATCACCAAGGGTAAGACCAAGCGGTTCCGCGGCCAGCTTGGCAAGCGGAAAGACGTGAAGAAGGCCTATGTGACCCTCGAAGAGGGCAACACGATCGACGTGTCGACCGGCCTCTGATCTTCTGGTCAGTATGATTGAGGGAACCCTCGGCGAAAGCCGGGGGTTTTCTTGTTTCGGGGAAGCGCCATATGGTTTGGGGGGATTGATGCGACGACGGGGATTTGATCATGGCGAGCGGGCAGGCCGAACTACATTTCCTCTGCGGCAAGATCGCGGCGGGGAAGTCGACATTGGCGAAGGCGCTGGCGGCACAGAATCGCGCGGTCGTGCTTTCAGAGGATGAGTGGCTGCCGCTGCTCTATCCCGATGAGCTGCTGACGATCCCCGACTACATGTGCTATTCCACCCGGCTGAAAAAGGTCGTGGGGCCGCTGGTCCGCGACCTGCTGGCGGCGGGGGTTACCGTGGTGCTGGATTTCCCGGCCAACACGATGGAGCAGCGCCGCTGGATGAAGGAGCTGGCCGACAGCACTGGTGCACCGCACACCCTTCATTACCTCGACGTTTCGGATGAGGTCTGCAAGGACCGCCTAAAAGCGCGCAATGCGGGCGGGGATCATCCGTTCGAGGTGACGGATGAACAGTTCGCAAAGATCACCAGCCACTTCGTGCCACCGAGCGAGGGGGAGGGGTTTAGGATGGTGGTGCACAGAGCGTAGGGCAGGCACCCCGCGCGGGATCAAGGCCGCAGGCCGCCGCGCGATTGCCAGCCCGCCCCCCGGGCTGGCGATTGGGTGATGCAAGCGCAACGCTTGGACGAAGCTCGGGTCTGGAGGGATAAAGTGCTCCGAACACCCGTTGCATCGCCATCCCGCAGACTGGCGACGCGCGGCTCGATGCTTTTACGGTGTATGGCGCTTGACCTCCTCCTGCACCTCCCCTAATAGACCCCATCGGCAAGGCCCCGGATTCGTCCGGGGCTTCGTCATTGTTCGCGAGAACATCAAGACGGGCACCTACGGGGGCCTATAACATCAGGGTTTCGCGGCATCCGCCGCATGACCCGCACAGAAAACGGAAGACAGTAAACATGGCACTCAAGTCGTATAAGCCGACGACGCCGGGCCAGCGTGGGCTGGTTCTGATCGACCGTTCGGAGCTGTGGAAAGGACGCCCTGTCAAGGCCCTCACCGAGGGTTTGACGAAGTCGGGCGGCCGGAACAACACCGGACGGATCACGATGCGCCGCCGCGGCGGTGGGGCAAAGCGTCTCTATCGCATCGTCGATTTCAAGCGGAACAAGTTCGACGTCACAGCGACCGTCGAGCGGATCGAATATGACCCCAACCGGACCGCGTTCATCGCCCTGGTCAAGTACGATGACGGCGAGCAGGCCTATATCCTGGCCCCGCAGCGTCTTGGTATTGGTGATAAGGTGATCGCGTCGGCCAAGGCCGACATCAAGCCCGGTAACGCGATGCCCTTCTCGGGGATGCCGATCGGGACGATCGTCCACAATATCGAGCTGAAGCCCGGCAAGGGCGGCCAGATCGCACGCGCCGCGGGCACCTATGCCCAGTTCGTCGGTCGTGATGGCGGCTACGCCCAGATCCGCCTGTCCTCGGGCGAGCTTCGCCTCGTGCGTCAGGAATGCATGGCCACCGTCGGTGCCGTGTCGAACCCGGACAACTCGAACCAGAACATCGGTAAGGCCGGTCGCAACCGCCACAAGGGCATCCGCCCCTCTGTGCGTGGTGTCGTGATGAACCCGGTCGACCACCCCCATGGTGGTGGTGAAGGCCGGACCTCTGGCGGCCGTCACCCGGTTACCCCCTGGGGCAAGCCGACCAAAGGGGCTCGTACCCGCAACAAGAACAAGGCGTCGTCCAAGCTGATTATCCGCTCGCGTCACGCCAAGAAGAAAGGACGCTGATAGATGTCGCGTTCCGTCTGGAAGGGCCCTTTTGTCGACTCTTATGTCCTCAAGAAGGCCGAAAAAGCCCGCGAGTCGGGCCGTAACGAGGTCATCAAGATCTGGTCGCGCCGCTCCACCATCCTGCCCCAGTTCGTGGGCCTTACCTTTGGCGTCTATAATGGCAAGAAGCATATCCCGGTGAACGTCACCGAGGACATGATCGGCCAGAAGTTCGGTGAATATTCGCCGACGCGGACCTATTACGGTCACGCCGCCGACAAGAAAGCGAAGAGGAAGTAAGCCATGGGCAAGGATAAGAATCCCCGCCGCGTGGCGGATAACGAAGCGATGGCCAAGCTGCGGATGCTGCGCACCAGCCCGCAGAAGCTGAACCTCGTCGCGCAGATGATCCGCGGCAAGTCGGTCGATAAGGCTCTGGCCGATCTGACCTTCTCGAAAAAGCGGATCGCCGTGGACGTGAAGAAATGCCTTCAGTCCGCCATCGCCAACGCCGAGAACAACCACAATCTCGACGTGGACGAACTGGTCGTGGCTGAAGCCTATGTCGGCAAGAACATGGTCATGAAGCGCGGTCGCCCGCGTGGCCGTGGCCGCTTTGGCCGGATCGTGAAGCCGTTTTCGGAACTCACCATCACGGTGCGTCAAGTTGAGGAGCAAGCCTAATGGGTCACAAGGTTAATCCGATTGGCATGCGCCTGCAGGTGAACCGCACCTGGGACAGCCGCTGGTACGCCGATACCAAGGACTACGGGAACCTCCTGCTGGAGGACATCAAGATCCGTGAGTTCATCCACGAAGAGTGCAAGCAGGCGGGTGTGTCCCGTGTGATCATCGAACGTCCGCACCGCAAGTGCCGCGTCACCGTTCACACTGCACGTCCCGGCGTGATCATCGGCAAAAAAGGCGCCGATATCGAAACCCTGCGCAAGAAGCTCGCGTCGATGACGGACTCGGAACTGCATCTCAACATCGTTGAGATCCGCAAGCCCGAGCTGGACGCGGCCCTAGTGGCCGAATCCATCGCACAGCAGCTGGAACGCCGTGTGTCCTTCCGCCGTGCCATGAAGCGCGCCGTGCAGAACGCCATGCGTATGGGTGCCCTGGGCATCCGCGTGAACGTTGCCGGTCGTCTGGGTGGCGCGGAAATCGCGCGGACCGAATGGTATCGTGAGGGCCGCGTGCCGCTTCACACCCTTCGTGCCGATATCGATTATGCACATGCCGAAGCGATGACGCCTTATGGCATCATCGGCATCAAAACCTGGATCTTCAAAGGCGACATCATGGAGCACGATCCCGCTGCCCGTGACCGTCGTCATGCCGAAGCCCAGGAAGGTGGCGGTCCGCGTCCTCAGGGCGGCGGCCGTGGCCGTCGTGATCGCTAAGGAGTAGAAGAAAATGCTGCAACCGAAGCGCACAAAATTCCGCAAACAGCACAAAGGCCGCATCCGGGGTGAAGCGAAGGGCGGGTCTGACCTGAACTTTGGCACCTACGGCCTGAAGGCACTGCAACCCGAGCGGGTGACCGCCCGTCAGATCGAAGCCGCCCGTCGGGCCATGACGCGTCACATGAAGCGTCAGGGTCGTGTCTGGATCCGGATTTTCCCCGATCTGCCCGTGACCTCGAAGCCCGTCGAAGTTCGTATGGGTAAAGGTAAGGGGTCGGTCGACTACTGGGCCTGCAAGGTCAAGCCCGGCCGGATCATGTTCGAGATCGACGGCGTGTCCGAGCCGATCGCCCGCGAGGCCCTGCGCCTTGCTGCGATGAAGCTGCCGATCAAGACCCGTACTGTGGTCCGCGAAGACTGGTAAGCGATGGGCAAATTGCCCGCCCTACGACATCGAAAACCCCCGCTGAGTGATCGGCGGGGGTTTTCCTTTTGCTGCGCTCCAGTCCGGTCGGATCGTCTGATGCTGGGCGGGGCTAAGGCGGTTGGAACCGCCTTCCAACCCGATTTGGAAATCGGGTCAAAGCGCCTTCGAAGGCGCTTCCCCGCGCGCCCCTAACGATCCCCGAACATATCCCCCAGGCCGCCAAGCACGGACCCTTCCCCTTTGCTGCCACCGGGACCCGCGGCGCGCAGAATGCGGTCGGCCAGGCGCGAGAAGGGCAGGCTTTGCAGCCAAATGGTGCCGGGGCCCTTGAGCGTCGCAAGGAATATGCCCTCGCCACCAAAGACCATGGATTTCAGGTTCCCGGCCCGCTCGATATCATAGCCGACGCTGCCATCCATCGCCGCGAGACACCCGGTATCGACGCGCAGGGTTTCACCCGCAGCCAGTTCACGCTTGATCACGGTGCCGCCCACATGGATGAAGGCCATTCCGTCACCGTTCAGGCGTTGCAGGATGAAACCTTCGCCGCCGAAGAACCCGACGCCCAGTTTTTTCTGAAAGGCAATGCCGGTGGTGGTTCCGAACGCGGCGCAGAGGAACGCGTCCTTCTGGCAGATGAGCTCACCACCGATCTCGGCCATATTCACCGGGATGATCTTGCCGGGGTAGGGGGCCGCGAAGGCCACGCGCTTCTTACCCTGACCGTTATTGGTGAAATGGGTCAGGAAAATGGATTCCCCCGTCAGCACCCGTTTGCCGACATTGAGCAGCGAATTCATGATCCCGCCTGCGGGTTGGGCGCCGTCCCCCATGCGGCTTTCGAACCCGATGCCGTCCTCCAAATAGTTCATCGCCCCGGCCTCGGCGATGACCTTTTCACCAGGGTCAAGCTCCACCTCGACGATCTGCATATCATCGCCAAAAACTTCGTAGTCAACCTCATGGCATTGCATCTGAAATGTCCTTCCTGTTGCCGGTCACAATCGGTGCCGGTGAAAATACGCGTTTCCTAACAACAGGAAAGATCGGTGTTGATGGGCAACGGGTCAAGCCGCTTTTGCCTAGATTCAGGGCACCGGCGGATTCTCAACCGGCTCACAGGGGGAATCCCTTAGGGCAAAGCCCGATTCCACGTTAGCGTGTCTTCCATTCACACAATAGGAGAACGGCCATGTGCGATATTTGCGTGATGAATGCGGTGAAGGAGCGGATGCTGTCGCGTCGCAGTTTCTTTAAGGCGACGGCTGGGGCCGGAGCGGCGGCGGCCATCGGGGCCACGACGACGCTGCCTGCGATGGCCGGTGGGCATGGATCGGTGGAAGATCTGACCCACGCGTTGCACCATGATTTCCCGACCTGGGGCGGCGCACCGGGGTTTTCCATGAACCAGGAATACAATTTCGCCGAACACGGCTTTAACGTGTTCCAACTGGCGATTGCCGAACATACCGGCACCCATATCGACGCGCCGCTGCATTTCTCTGCCGACGGGCTGTCGGTTGATGAGATCCCGGTGGGCAACCTGATCGCGCCGCTCTGTGTGATCGACATCGCCGCCCGCGCGGCAGAGGATGCTGACACGACCGTGACGCCCGATGACTTGCGCGCCTGGATCGCCGCCAATGGCGATATCCCGGACAATGCCTGCGTGGCCATGCATTCGGGTTGGGGCGCCAAGGTGGAAACCGACGGCTTCCGCAATTTCGATGGCGAGATGCAGCATTACCCTGGCTTCCATGTGGAAGCGGCGCAGATGCTGATGGAGGAAACCGGCGCAAGTTCCATCGCGGTGGACACGCTGTCGCTCGATCCCGGCAATTCGCAGGATTTCGCGACGCATTATTCCTGGCTGCCCTCGGGTCGTTTCGGGATCGAGAATGTCGCCAATCTGGACCGCCTGCCCGCGTCCGGCGCCACGATCTTTATCGGCGCGCCCAAGTTCCGGGGCGGCACCGGAGGCCCGGCGCGTATTCTGGCGATGGTTTGATCAAGCTTCTGCGCGTCTGCTGGCCGGGCGCGCAGGCTATTCCCACTTGTAGTTGAAACTGACCGAGATGCGTTCCTCCTCGGCCATGTTCATCGGCACTTCATGGCGCAACCAGCTTTCCCAGAGCAGCACGTCGCCGACATCTGGTTTGACATAGATGAAGGCCTTCAGCTCCTCCCGCACGTCCTTACGCCGGGCGGGGGCGGCCATCATCCGGCCCGACCGCGGGTCTTCAAGCTTCAGGGCACTGGCCCCTTCGGGCATGGCCACATAGGTGGTGCCGGAAATGACGGAATGCGGGTGCAGGTGGCTGGAGTGCATCCCGCCCTCGGGCAAGATGTTGATCCACAGGTCTTCCAGCACCAGCTTGCGCCCGTCGAGGTCGAATTCGAGGTCTTCGGCAAAGGCGGCGACGTGGCTATCCAGCACCTTTACCAGATCCGCGAAGATCGGGAAACGCCAGGGCAGGTCGGTGAGCGAGGCGTAAGAGGTATAGCCGGGATAGCCATTCGCCTCGCACCAGTCCTGCCCGGCCTCGTCATCCTCGGCGATCACGATGCAGGAATTGTCTAGTTCTTGCGCGTCGATGGCGGGGGCGAACTCCGACAGCTTGGCGCGGTAAAGGCGGGTCACGAAGAGGGAGGAGATTTGGGACATGGCGTGCTATTACCCTACCAAATTGCCCCGCGCGAGGGGGCAGATTGCCCGAGGGCGCAAAGGTTGGAAACACCCCCTTGCCCTTCAGGCCCCATACCCCTATAGAGCGGCATCTGATGTGTCCCCGGGTCTGCCCGGGGATTCGTCGTTTGTCATATAACCACCAGGACCAAGGTTACCCTCATTCAACCCGAGGCGCCTTCTGGTGATTGTAAGAAAAGGAAAAGGCGATGAACGCCCAGGAACTGCGTGACAAGACAGCGGATCAACTCCGCGATGAGCTTGCCAACCTGAAGAAAGAGGCCTTCAACCTGCGCTTCCAGCAGGCCACCGGCCAGATCGAGAACACCGCGCGTATGCGCACCGTGCGCCGCGATGCGGCTCGTGTTCTCACCGTACTGAACGAAAAAGCGGCTGCTGCCGCGGCGGAGGCGTAAGACAATGCCCAAACGTATCCTTACCGGCACCGTCACCAGCGACAAGAACGAACAGACCGTCACCGTGTCTGTCGAACGCCGCTTCAAGCACCCCGTGCTGCAAAAAACCATTCGTAAGTCCAAGAAATACCGGGCTCACGATGCCAACAACACTTTCAAAACCGGCGATACCGTCCGCATCCAGGAATGTGCGCCGATTTCGAAGTCGAAACGCTGGGAAGTGATCGCGAACTAAGCGATACCCTTTCAGTTTGAACGAAACCCTGGGGGAACAAACCAGACCAGCCCCCACAGGTCGGGAGAAACCACATGATCCAGATGCAGACCAATCTGGATGTCGCTGACAACTCCGGCGCTCGCCGGGTGCAGTGCATCAAGGTCCTGGGTGGTTCCAAGCGTAAATACGCCTCTGTTGGCGACATCATTGTCGTCTCGGTGAAGGAAGCCATCCCGCGCGGCCGCGTGAAGAAAGGGGACGTCCGTAAGGCCGTCGTCGTGCGCACCGCCAAGGAAGTTCGCCGTGAAGACGGCACCGCAATCCGCTTTGACCGCAACGCCGCCGTGATCCTGAACAACGCAGGTGAGCCGGTTGGCACCCGTATCTTCGGGCCGGTCGTGCGCGAACTGCGTGCCAAGAACTTCATGAAGATCATCTCGCTCGCCCCGGAGGTGCTGTAAGATGGCTGCTAAGCTGAAAACCGGCGACAAGGTCGTCGTGCTGGCCGGCAAGGACAAGGGCAAGGAAGGCACCATTGCTTCCGTCGACCCGAAGGCCGGCAAAGCCGTAGTGGAAGGCATCAACATGGCCATCCGCCACACCCGCCAAAGCCAGACCGATCAGGGCGGCCGTCTTCCCAAGGCGATGCCGATCGATCTGTCGAACCTGGCCCTTCTTGACGCAAACGGCAAAGCAACCCGCGTCGGCTTCCGCATGGAAGGCGACAAGAAGGTTCGTTTCGCCAAGACCACGGGGGACGTGATCGATGCTTGATACCACAACATACACCCCGCGTCTGAAGGCCGCCTACAAGGACAGCATCCGCGCTGCCATGAAGGAAGAGTTCAGCTATAAGAACGACATGCAGATCCCGCGCCTGGACAAGATCGTCCTGAACATCGGCTGCGGGGCCGAAGCGGTTCGCGATTCCAAGAAGGCCAAGTCGGCCCAGGAAGACCTGACCGCCATCGCTGGCCAGAAAGCCCTGACCACCAAGGCGTCCAAGTCGATCGCGGGTTTCCGCGTTCGTGAAGGGATGCCGCTCGGTGCCAAGGTCACCCTGCGCGGCGACCGCATGTATGAATTCCTCGATCGTCTGATCACGATTGCAATGCCCCGCATCCGCGACTTCCGCGGCGTGTCGGGTAAATCCTTTGACGGCCGTGGCAACTATGCCATGGGCATGAAGGAACATATCGTGTTCCCCGAGATCAACTTCGACAAGGTCGATGAGGTTTGGGGCCTGGATATCGTGATCACCACCACCGCGAAAACCGACGCGGAAGCCAAGGCGCTGTTGAAGCATTTCAACATGCCGTTCAACAGCTGAGCGCGGAGAGGAAGTAGAACATGGCTAAGAAAGCAATGATCGAACGCGAACTGAAGCGGCAACGTCTGGTGGCACAATACGCCACCAAGCGCGCTGCGCTGAAGGAAATCGCGAACGATGAAAACTTGCCGATGGAAGAGCGGTTCAAGGCTCGTCTGAAACTGGCGAAGCTGCCCCGTAACAGCTCTGCCACCCGTCTGCACAACCGTTGCCAGCTGACCGGTCGCCCCAAGGCGTATTACCGCAAGCTGAAAATGTCGCGGATCATGCTGCGTGACCTGGCCTCGAACGGCCAGATCCCCGGCATGGTCAAGTCGAGCTGGTAAGGAGGGTTTGACATGATGAACGATCCTATCGGTGATATGCTGACCCGTATCCGCAACTCTCAGATGCGTGGTAAGTCGACCGTATCGACGCCTGCGTCCAAGCTGCGTGCTTGGGTTCTGGATGTGCTGGCCGATGAAGGCTACATCCGGGGCTATGAGCGTGGCACGGATGCCAATGGGCACCCCACCATCGAAATCAGCCTCAAGTACTATGAAGGCGAGCCTGTGATCCGCGAAGTCAAGCGCGTGTCCAAGCCCGGCCGTCGTGTGTACATGAGCGTTGGTGACATCCCGCAGGTCCGTCAGGGCCTGGGTATTTCCATCGTCTCCACGTCCAAGGGCGTGATGTCGGATGCAGCAGCCCGCGGCGCCAATGTTGGCGGCGAAGTGCTCTGCACCGTGTTCTAAGGAGGTTAGGCAATGTCTCGTATTGGTAAGAAACCGGTCGAGCTGCCGTCGGGTGTTTCGGCATCCGTCTCCGGCCAGACCGTTGAAGTAAAGGGGCCCAAGGGCACCCGTACCTTCACCGCAACCGACGATGTGACGATCACCGTTGAAGACAATACCGTGTCGGTGACCCCGCGCGGCAAGTCCAAGCGCGCCCGTCAGCAGTGGGGCATGTCCCGTACCCAGGTCGCCAATCTGGTGGCCGGCGTGACCGAAGGCTTCAAGAAAGAGCTGGAGATCCAGGGTGTGGGTTACCGCGCGCAGATGCAGGGCAATGTCCTGAAGCTGTCGCTCGGCCTGTCGCATGATGTGAATTTCGAGGTTCCTGCCGGGGTCACCGTGACCGCGCCGAAGCCCACCGAAATCATCGTTGAAGGCAATGACCAACAGCAGGTCGGCCAGGTTGCAGCAAACATCCGCGAATGGCGCAAGCCCGAGCCCTACAAAGGCAAAGGCATCCGCTACAAGGATGAGTACATCTTCCGCAAGGAAGGCAAGAAGAAGTAAGGGCGCGAACAATGGCAAACAGCAAACAAGTCCTGTTCCAGAAACGCCGCCTGCGCGTCCGGAACAAGCTGCGGAAAACCGCGAATGGGCGTCCGCGCCTGTCGGTGCACCGCTCGAACAAGAACATCAGCGTGCAGCTGATCGACGACGTGAATGGCGTCACCCTGGCCTCCGCCTCCACCATGGAGAAGGATCTGGGCGTGGTCGGCAAGAACAACGTCGAAGCAGCCACCAAGGTGGGCGCGGCAATCGCCGAGCGTGCCAAAGCTGCTGGTGTCGAAGACTGCTACTTCGACCGTGGCGGTTTCCTCTTCCACGGCAAGGTGAAGGCCCTGGCCGACGCCGCGCGTGAAGGTGGTCTGAAGTTCTAAGACCCATTTCGGGTCTACTGCAGGCGGCGCCCCGCAGGTGCCGCCTCGATGATCGGGGGGTCTGAACCGGCCCACTTCGATTGACACAATCCGGCGTGCCACGCGCGCCACCAGAAAAAGGATGCCATCCATGGCAGAACGTGAAAACCGCGGGGGCCGTGGCCGCCGTCAGGACCGGGAAGAAACGCCCGAATTCGCAGATCGTCTTGTTGCGATCAACCGGGTCTCGAAGACCGTTAAAGGTGGTAAGCGCTTTGGCTTCGCAGCCCTCGTGGTTGTTGGCGACCAGCGCGGCCGCGTCGGGTTCGGCAAGGGTAAAGCCAAAGAGGTGCCCGAGGCGATCCGCAAAGCGACCGAGCAGGCCAAGCGTCAGCTGATCCGTGTACCGCTGAAGGAAGGCCGCACGCTGCACCACGACGTCAAGGGCCATCACGGCGCTGGCAAGGTGACGATGCGCACCGCGCCGGAAGGGACCGGGATCATCGCCGGTGGTCCGATGCGCGCCGTGTTCGAGATGCTGGGCATCAAGGACGTGGTTGCCAAGTCGACCGGGTCGCAGAACCCCTACAACATGATCCGCGCCACGCTGGACGGTCTTCGCAATGAGTCCTCCCCGCGTATGGTTGCGGCACGCCGTGGCAAGAAAGTGGCCGACATCCTGCGCAAGCCGGAAGCCGAAGCCGCGCCCGAAGCCGCAGAGTCGTAAGGAGACGCACCCATGGCAAAAACCATCGTCGTCAAGCAGATCGGCTCCCCGATCCGCCGCCCCGCCATCCAGCGCCAGACGCTGATCGGCCTGGGCCTGAACAAGATGCATAAGACCAGCGAACTGGAAGACACCCCTTCCGTTCGCGGCATGATCGCCAAGATCCCGCATATGGTCGAAATCATCGAAGAGCGCGACTAAGCCGCTCTGATATGTGACAGAACGCGCCCCGGTCGAAAGGCCGGGGCGTTTTCCGTTCAGGGCCGCCTGTCCGTGAACACCACCCCAAGCCGGGTCAGACGGTCGTCGACGAAGTCCCGTTCCTCTACTGTCAGCTGCTGGTGGCGGGGATAGACCGGGTCGGCGCGATCCTGACAGATTGGCATGTCCCAGCCATGGGTGGTGGCGAAGAAGCGGTCGGCGCCCTCGGCCCCGAATTCCCGCAGATAGCCCTGAACCACCACGTCCAGATAGCTTTGCAGCAAGACATGATCCCCTACTTCTTCTATATGATCCGCCCTGGCGCGGTAGATCTGGATGTCGGGCAAGGGCGGGTGATCGTGGCGAATGTCGCGAACCGGCAGGCGATGATAGGCCCGTTCGCGTTCATCCAGCGCCACCCAGTCAGACCCGGGCACGGCGGCGATAAGCCCGTCGATCTCTTCCCCATGCGCCTCAACCGCGGTTAGAAAGGCCACCCGCCGCAGCTTGGATTTCTTCCATTCCCGCGCCCATCCCGTCACCGTTGCCTTCGCGGCGCGGGGATAGGCATGGGTCGATCGGTTCACCAGGCTGCCATAGCCAAAGAAAAAAGGGTCGGACATGGGGATAGAGATGCCCGCGTATGCGGTTGCATGCAAGGGCTTGCCGGAATCAAAAACTTCGCTATCCTGCGCCTCGTTCAAGCAGGGAGAATCCGGCCTCGTGCCGGTGCCGAAGGAGCAACCGCCCCGGTAAACTCTCAGGCAGCCGGACCTGCTCGGACATCTGAACTCTGGAGAGTGGCGCGGGACGCGTCCGCCGAAGGGATAACGATCTCAGGCGAAAGGACAGAGGGGGCATCGTGACATGCGGATTACGCATGTTTGAACGATGCCGGGCCGGACCCGGTTGGAACGACTGGGGGACCGCATGGGCGATCTGAAAAACCTGCCGCTGCACGCGCTGCACGAGGCCCACGGAGGCAAATTCGTGCCGTTCGCGGGTTATGACATGCCGGTGCAATATGCCGCTGGCGTCATGGCGGAACATCTGCACACACGCGCGAAAGCGGGGCTCTTTGATGTCAGCCACATGGGGCAGGTGTTGTTGCCGCTGTCTGCCGATACCGCGCTGGAAACTCTGGTGCCGGTCGATGTGCAGGGGTTGAAGCAAGGCCGCCAGCGCTATGGCCTGTTCACCAATGACGCGGGCGGGGTGCTGGATGACCTGATGATCGCGCGGCGGGCAGGGGACCTGTTTCTGGTCGTCAACGCCTCGCGCAAGGACCACGACATTGCCCATATGCGCGCTGCGATTGATGGGGTGGTCGAGGTGACCGACCGCGCGTTGCTGGCGCTTCAGGGGCCGCTGGCCGAAACCGCGCTGGCGCGGATGGTGCCGTCCGTGGCCGAGATGAAGTTCATGGATGTGGCGCAGGTGGAATGGGACGGCGTGGAGCTTTGGATTTCCCGGTCCGGCTACACGGGCGAGGATGGGTTCGAAATTTCGGTTCCTTCCGACGCGGCGGAAGATTTTGCAGCCGCCCTGCTGGCGATGGATGAGGTCCTGCCTATTGGCCTTGGTGCCCGCGACAGTCTGCGGATGGAGGCGGGGATGCCGCTTTATGGCAACGACCTGGACGAGGATATCTCGCCCATTGAAGCAGGCATGACCTGGGCCGTGAACAAGGTGCGCCGTGCGGGCGGGGACCGTGAAGGCGGATTTCCCGGCGCGGACCGAATCCTTGATGAAATGCAGAACGGCGCGCCTCGTCGCCGCGTCGGCCTGCGCCCCGAGGGCCGCGCGCCGATGCGCGGCGGGGTCCTGTTGTTCGATGCGGAAACAGGCGGCAACCAGGTGGGCGTCATCACCTCTGGCGGTTTCGGCCCCTCTATCGGTGCGCCAATTGCCATGGGGCTGATTGACAACGCCGTTCCTGCTGACGCAACCCTATTCGGAGAGGTCCGCGGCAAGCGGCTGCCTGCCACGCAGACGGATCTGCCGTTCCATAAACCCGACTACAAACGCTGAGAAACAGGGAGAGACCCCAATGAAATTCACCGAAGAACATGAATGGCTGCGCGTAGAGGGCGATGTCGTGGTGGTGGGCATCACTGAACACGCCGCAACCTCGCTTGGCGATGTGGTGTTCGTGGAACTGCCCGAGGCCGGCACGACCGTGGTCAAGGACGATGAAATCGTGGTCATCGAATCCGTCAAGGCGGCTTCGGATATTATGGCGCCGCTGGATGGCGAGCTCGTTGAGGTGAACGAGGCGCTGGCTGACAATCCCGGTATGGTCAACGATGATGCTATGGGCGAGGCCTGGTTCTTCAAGATCAAGCCCTCTGACCTGTCGCAGATGGACGACTACATGGACGAAGCAGCGTATAAAGACATGATCGGATAACACCGTGGCCGTGTTGCGCATCGTGGCCAATCGACGGGCTGACGCTCCAGCCGAGCTGGCGGCCTTTTATGGTCAGCTTTTCGATCTGGATCAGGTGATGGACATGGGGTGGATCACCACCCTGGCTGCGCCGCACACGGCCCCGGTCCAGATCAGTTTCGCATCGGACGGCGGATCGGGGACCACGCTGCCCGATCTGTCCATCGAGGTGGACAACCTGGAAGAGATCCTGGACCGGGCTATGACGATGGGGCTGACGCCCGAATACGGCCCGGTCACGGAACCCTGGGGCGTCCGCCGCTTCTATCTGCGCGACCCCGCGGGCGCAGTTCTGAACATTCTCTCACATCACTCTCGCTGAAGGAGTTCGGCGCAATGCCCTTCGCCCCGACCGACTACAAACCCTACGATTTTGCCAACCGCCGCCACATTGGCCCGTCCCCATCCGAAATGACGGAGATGTTCAAGGTGTTGGGGGTGAAGGATCTGGATGAGCTGATTGATCAGACCGTTCCGGCCAGCCTGCGTCAGGAAAAGCCGCTCGATTTCGGCAAGCCGATGTCGGAACGGCAATTGCTTTATCACATGCGGCAGGTGGCCAAGAAGAACAAGGTTTTCTCCACCATGATCGGGCAGGGCTTTTACGGCACTGTCTGCCCGCCCGCTATTCAGCGCAACGTGCTGGAAAACCCGGCCTGGTACACGGCGTATACGCCCTATCAGCCCGAGATCAGCCAGGGTCGGCTAGAGGCGCTGCTGAACTACCAGACCATGGTGACGGACCTGACCGGGCTGGATATCGCCAATGCGTCCCTGCTGGACGAGGCGACGGCCGCGGCTGAGGCCATGACCATGGCAGAGCGTGTGTCAAAATCGAAAGCCAAAGGCTTCTTCGTCGATGAAAACTGCCACCCGCAGAACATCGCGGTGATGAAGACCCGCGCCGCGCCACTTGGGATCGAGATCATTGTGGGCTGCCCCGACGATCTGGACGCGGAGGCCGTGTTCGGCGCGGTGTTCCAGTATCCGGGCACCTATGGCCATGTGCGCGACTTCACCGACCAGATCACCCGCCTGCATGACGCCAAGGCGATCGGCATCGTCATTGCCGACCCGCTGGCGTTGACCGTGCTGAAGGAACCGGGGGCCATGGGGGCCGATATCGCGGTGGGGTCCACGCAGCGTTTCGGCGTGCCTATGGGTTTTGGTGGCCCCTCGGCGGCCTATATGGCCTGCAAGGATGCCTATAAGCGGAATATGCCGGGCCGGATCGTGGGCGTCTCCATCGACGCGCAGGGCAACCCCGCTTACCGGCTATCGCTGCAAACCCGCGAGCAGCACATCCGACGCGAGAAAGCTACCTCGAACGTCTGTACCGCGCAGGCGCTGCTGGCGAATATGGCCAGTTTTTACGCCGTATTCCACGGGCCCGAGGGGCTGAGGGCCATCGCGCAGCGTATCCACCGCAAAACCGTCCGCGTCGCGCGCGGGTTGGAGGAGAAGGGCTTCAAGGTGGAACCCGAGGCGTTTTTCGACACAATCACCGTGGAGGTGGGCCCGTTGCAAGGGGCGATCATCGACGCGGCGCGTCGTGAACGGATCAACCTGCGCAAGGTCGGTGACACAAAGATCGGCATTTCGCTGGATGAAACGACGCGCGCCGAAACGATTGAACGGCTGTGGATCGCCTTTGGCATTCATGACCGCAAGGCCGGGCTGACGGCGGAGTATCGGGTGCCCGATGCGCTGCTGCGCCAGTCCGAGTATCTGACCCATCCGATTTTCCACCTCAACCGGGCGGAAACCGAGATGATGCGCTATATGCGTCGTCTGGCGGATCGCGATCTGGCGCTGGATCGGGCGATGATCCCGCTTGGGTCTTGCACCATGAAGCTCAATGCCGCCGCCGAGATGATGCCGATCAGCTGGCTGGAGTTTTCCAACATGCATCCCTTCGCCCCCGCCGAACAGGCGCAGGGCTATGCGGAACTGGCCAGGGACCTGTCGGCGCAGCTATGTGACATCACCGGATATGACGCGATGAGCCTGCAGCCCAATTCGGGCGCGCAGGGCGAATATGCGGGGCTTCTGACCATTCAGGCCTATCACCGCGCCAACGGGGATACAGGTCGCGACATCTGCCTGATCCCGGTGTCCGCCCATGGCACCAATCCGGCCTCGGCCCATATGGTCGGCATGGATGTGGTCGTGGTGAAATCGGCAGAAAACGGCGATATCGACGTGGAAGATTTCCGCGCCAAGGCAGCCGCAGCGGGCGACCGGCTGGCCGCCTGCATGATCACCTATCCCTCGACCCACGGCGTGTTCGAGGAAACGGTGCGCGAGGTGTGCCAGATCACCCATGACCATGGCGGCCAGGTTTATATCGACGGGGCCAACATGAACGCCATGGTGGGGCTGGTGCGCCCCGGCGACATCGGCGGCGATGTGAGCCACCTGAACCTGCACAAGACCTTCTGCATTCCGCATGGCGGCGGCGGCCCCGGCATGGGCCCCATTGGCGTCAAGGCGCATCTGGCCCCGCATCTGCCCGGTCACCCGGAAACGGGTGGAGAGGAAGGCCCGGTCAGCGCCGCGCCGCTTGGCTCGGCCTCGATCCTGCCAATCTCCTGGGCCTATATCCTGATGATGGGCGGCGAGGGGCTGACGCAGGCGACCAAAGTGGCGATCCTGAATGCCAACTACATCGCCAAGCGTCTTGAAGGGGCCTATGACGTGCTGTTCAAGGGCAAAGGTGGCCGGGTGGCGCATGAATGCATCCTCGACACGCGCCCCTTTGCCGACAGTGCCCATGTGACGGTGGACGATATCGCCAAGCGTCTGATCGACAACGGGTTTCATGCGCCAACCATGAGCTGGCCGGTGGCAGGCACGTTGATGGTGGAACCGACGGAAAGCGAAACCAAGGCCGAGCTGGACCGGTTCATCACCGCCATGCTGGCCATTCGCGATGAGATTGCCGCGATCGAAAAGGGTGAAATGGATGCGGAGAACAACCCGCTCAAGCACGCGCCCCATACGGTCAACGCGCTGATCGGCGATTGGGACCGGCCATATAGCCGCGAACAGGGCTGTTTCCCACCGGGCAGCTTCCGGGTGGACAAATACTGGCCGCCGGTTGGCCGGGTGGATAATGCCTATGGTGACCGGCATCTGGTCTGCACCTGCCCGCCGCTGACCGATTACCTGGACGCGGCTGAATAAATGAGACAAGGCGCCGGAAACCCCGGCGCCTTTGGCTTCAGCGGGCGTTAAAGCGGCGGCGCAGCTGCGCCAGGGTGTATTGTTTTTCTACCGGCCCGTGTTCTTCGGGGTAAAAGCCGGGGTCGGATGGCAGGCATCCCCGCCCGCAGACCTGGTACATGAACCCGGTCTGGCCGTTGATGAACCACAGTCGCCCGCCGGGCGTTGCCACCCATCCGTTGATGCCCATGGCCATGTCGCCCTCTACGTCAATCGTGGACGGCACCTCACCGTCATAGCCAGGACCCCAGGCCGCGTGGGTGTGCCACGATGCGATGATCTGATAGCCCGGTTCGACAGGGATCGTCGCGCAGGAGGCTTCCCCGCCCCAGCTGACCTTGCTGACATCCAGCTGCCCCGAAGGCGTGCGCACGATGTAGCCGCAGACCTCTCGGTTGTAGGTGATCGACTGGGGGTTCATGCCGCGAAACAGGGCGTGGACCAGCTCGGTCTCCTCGACGCTTTGGGCCAGGGCGGCGGGGGCGGTCAGGGCCAGGGCGACAAGCGCTGAAATAAGGCGCATGGGGAACTCCAATTCTCTCAATACAAATGAAAAGATAGGGGCAGGGTGGGCGCGATGCCAGCCTTGTTTGTCACCGGGGCAGATGCCAGTGTGACGGCGCAATATCAAAGGTGGTCAGCATGACAGACGAAAAGACCGACCCCCAGGGCGACCTGACCCTGCGCACGGTGGCAATGCCCGCCGATCTGAACGGCAATGGCGATATCTTCGGCGGATGGGTGCTGAGCCAGATGGACATCGCCTGCGGTATCCTTGCCCGCGAACGCGCGCGGGGGCGCTGCACCACGGTGGCGGTTGATGCAATGAAATTCATCCGGCCCGTGGCTGTGGGCGATGTGTTATGCGTTTACACACGGATCGGCCGCGTGGGGCGCACGTCGATGGCCATCGAGGTGGAAGCCTGGGTCAGGCGCGGCGTCGTGGGTGAACGGGAAAAGGTGACGGAAGCGGTGTTCACCTTCGTCGCCATTGACGAAGAGGGCACCCCGCGCCCAGTGCCCGTCCTCTAGGCTGGTCAGTCGATCTCAACCCGCCTGCGGTCGATCCGGGCGGTGCCGCTGGCATCGGTCTCGACGATGAACAGATCGCCATATTCCAGGGGCGGCGGGCCTTCCAGCCCCAGTTCGTCCCAGATTTCCCGCAGATTTCCCTGGTTCCCGACCCAGACAACGCTGCGCCCTGCGGAAAGCCGTGCGATCCGGCGCGCGATATGGGAAACGGCAACGCGGGTGATCTCGACCCCGCGGGCACGGGCCAGGGGGGCGGCTGTATCCAGATTGCGCTGAATGCCGGGGCTGTAGATCGCCTCGATCGGCACGCCGTCCAGCGCATCCACAAAGGCGGCGGCGCGTGCGATCCCGCGCTCGGTCAGATCTTCGCCTTCCCGGTCGGCATGGCGATAGACGATCAGGCGGCTGTTCGGGGCCAGCCGTTGCCCGGTGATCCGCGCCATCGGCGTACAGGCAACCAGGCTGCTGGCGCCCAGAATCAGGAAACCGCGGCGATTGTGAATGTGCATTCCTGTCTCTCCTTCCTCGGTGCGCATACAGATTAGCACAACCCGCCCGCAGGCCCCAAAAGGAATGCAAATTGAAGGGGTAACGGGAAAAGACCCGGAAGATGTGATCTTCCGGGTCAGTCAGGCAAAGGGAGGGAAGGTCAGATCATGGCCCAATCGGTAAAGCGATAGTGGGTCGGGCGCGGGGCCCTCACGGTCCGATCTGTCCGGGGGGAGGGGCCGGTGTGACGGGTGGGCGCGGGCATGGCCGGTATCCTTTCGGGCGATTGATCTGACGTGTAGCTATATGTCGGCCCGCCAGCCCCGAGGGTTCAAACAGATATCACGCGGGCCACGGATCAGGCTTTCACCCCGGCATGGGTCCGCACAAACTGTGCGATATCCGCGGCAGGGCGTGCGCCGGTCAGTCGGCCGATTTCTTTGCCGTTCTGGAACAGGATCAACAGGGGAATGCCCCGGATGCCGAATTTCTGGCTGACCTGCGGGAAGTCCTGCGTGTCGATTTTGGCAAAGCGGGCCGTCGGGGCCAGCGCCTTGGCAGCCTGTTCGAATTGCGGGGCCATCATCCGGCAAGGGCCACACCAGGGCGCCCAGAAATCTACCAGCAACGGCAATTGATCGGTCTTGCTGGCCTTGGTCAGCGTCGCGGGGTCCAGTGCCTTGACCTTGCCATCGGTCAGCCGCGCCCCGCAGACACCGCATTTGGGACCAGAGGCCAGCTTGTCGGTCGGCACCCGGTTCACGGCGCTACAGTCGAGACAGGTGATCTTGGCGGAGGAGGACATGGGGGGCTCCATTTGATTGACGTTGACAATAAATGGGCGATCCAAGGCGGTTGTGCAAGATATGGGCCGCCAAAAAAGAAGGGGCGCAGCCAGTGCCGCGCCCCGTTCCGGAATTCTGTCGCAGAAGGCCAATCAGGCCAGGGCGATATTCGTCGCGCTTTCGCGGCCGTCACGGCCTGCTTCCAGGTCGAAGGTCACTTTCTGGTTGTCGGCAAGGCCGGTCAGACCAGCGCGCTCAACAGCAGAGATGTGAACGAAAACGTCTTTGCCGCCGGTATCGGGTGCAATGAAGCCGAAGCCTTTGGTGGTGTTGAACCATTTCACGGTGCCAGTGGCCATATCCGTGGTCTCCTAATTTAAGCGTCACCCGCAGTATGCGGCAACTCTGGCGTCAGTCGGTAGCAGGTCGAGACTGAAGCCATGGATAGGAGACAGAGGTCGAAATGCGGTAACGGTCGCACGGCGCATATGGGGTGCGGCGCGGCAAATAGCAAGGAAAATCGTGATCTTTTGGCTTGTGCGCAGAGGACCAAGACCCGTGGTGGGCCCGGTCGGCCCGCGCGCCCGTTGCCCTTGTGCACCGGGCGTCTCGCCTCAATCGTCGTCATGCTTGTGGGCAAGCCACAGGTCAGAAAGGGTGGCCAGCAAAGCCGCCAGAGCCCCCATGCTGGCGATCCAGCCGAAGAACCAGAACCGGCCCGCCAGCGCATTATCCCCGAAGGAATTCACGAAGACCTGTTTGCCGAAATAGGCCGACGCCCCGGCAAGGATCAGCGCGACGCCAAGGACCACAAGCCGCCCGCCCGGCCCCAGCTGCAGCGAGATCAGCCAGGCCAGCGCAAGGCCGACAGGCGTGCCGATCCACACCGCCTTGCCCGACCACCACGGATGCGCCCCGAGTGTTGCAGGCAGGTCGATGGCCCAGACAAGGGCCATGAGGACGAGGGCGGGGATCAGGGCGGTCGGGCGCATGGGCAGGATTCCTTTCGCATTGATCTACGCCCCTGCCGATGCTGGAACCAGAGGCGGGCACGGGGCTGTGATGGGACGTGAGGAGGGCATTGACCGGCCAGGGGCAGTATCGGGGAAGAACTCCCGGCGCGGTGTCTGCATCTCCAGCCCTTATGTCCGACAAAATTTGAACCGCCGCGCCCGGCCCCGCGACCCATGGTCAGGAACCAAGGGAGCCACACCATGCGCCGCATCACCAGCCTTCTGTGCACCATGCTCAACCTGGGCCTGACCGGCCCGGCCATTGCGCATACCGGCGGCCCCCTGCTCGACACCCCCGCGCCGATCAGCTTTGGCCTGCCCGCCGCATTCGCCCAGAACGCCCCCGCCTGCCACAGCGCACTGTTTCACGCCGGTCAATACCCTGCCGACCCGTTGACCGTCGACAGCATCACCTGCCTCGATGCCAGCTGCGACACCCGCGAAATCACTCTCTGCCCCCTGACTGACTGAGCCCGCTATGCCCGCCGATACCTTTGCCCCCGCCACCCCTTTGCCCTGCTATAGCCGCGCCATGCGCTGGCTGATCTACACGCTGGCGGCCTTACAGGCCGGGGCACTTGGGCTTGCGGCGCTGTCCACCCATGTGACTCTGGCCGATCAGATGAGCCGCGGCATGGCGTTCGGGATGATCCTGGCTGCCGGGCTTTGTCTGTCGGTATTCCTTGGGCCCGCCCTGCTGCTTGCCCGTAGCGAGACACGGCAGCATTTCGGCATGGCCTGTGCGCTGGCCCCCTTGGCGGTGTTGGCTGGCCTGTCCATCTATTTGAATTGATCGTCACATTTTCCAGGAGGCTGCGTTAGTATTTCACGACCGACTCGCCCATTTGTGGGCAACCGGTTTCGGGTCCAGCGCTGCACCGGGCCCCTGATGTCATTAAGAAACTGAGGTTTTCATGCGTATCAAACTTGCCGCCCTTGCCCTGATCCTGTCTGCCCCCGCGGCGCTGGCCGATCAGTTCATTGCAACCTTTTCCAACCCGAATCACCCGCGCAATCTACAGATCGCGATCACACAGCTGAACGCCAGCGGCGGCACGATCAGCACCGACAATCGGCGCCTGGCGCGGGTCGGGCCGGACCGGTCGACCTGGGCGGTGATCCTGGATAGCAACGCCGCCCGCGTCTGCGTCACCCTGCGCGGAAACGAAACCGCGACCGACGCCACGGCGATGTTGTCCGGCGGGCGATCCGAAACCGTCGCGATCACCAGTAATGGCCGCCAGATGTGCCCCGATGCCGATCCCGGCGATATCGAGATCCTGCTGGTGAATTTCCAGTAACCACCACATCGGCCCTTGCCCTTTCGCACCGCCAAAGGGGGAAGGCCGCCCCTCGTGATTGACGGATCTCATATCCGCCGGCCAGCACCGGGGCAGTCGCTGATAGCCCCGGTCTTTGCCGTTGGCGGATTCGCCGCCCCTTGTGGCCAGGGTGATAATAGCAGATACGATCCGCATGAAATTCATGCTGATTACCTTAGGCACGCGCGGCGATGTCCAACCCTATATCGCCCTGGGAAAGGCTATTCAGGCGCGGGGGCATACTGTGTTCATCTGCACCAGCCGCGACGCGGGCGAGATGATTGAGACCGCAGGCCTCCGGCACCGGCCACTCAAAGCCGATGCCAAGGCTTTGGTGACTGGTCCCGAGGCCGCCGCTGCGGCAATGTCGCTGAGCGGGCGGATCATGGCACTGCCCTGGGTCGAAAAGGTCATTCGAGAGCAGCTGCAGGAGATGTGGAAGATCGGGCTCGACGAGGCGCCCGATATGATCCTCTATAGTCCCAAGGGCATTCTGGCACCGCATCTGGCACGCAAGCTGGGGGCCAAAGCGGTGCCGGTATTCCTGCAGCCCGGGTTCGTTCCGACAAGCGAAATACCGCCCTTCGTGCTTACCTCGCAGGATCTTGGCCGGATCGGAAACCGGATCAGCCATGAAGCGCTGCTTGCCACGCTACGGGTCGGGACCGAATTCGCCAGTTGGGCCTCAGGCATTGCAACCGGCCCCAGAATCGCGCCTCTTGGCGGATGGGGTGCTGGCGGTCTTAGGCTGCACGCCTACAGCCCGACCCTGTCGCCGCCGCCCCACGACTTTCCCGACAGCGACCGAATGACGGGATATCCTTTCCAAGACCCCGCACCGTGGGATCCGCCGGAAGCGCTTGAAACCTTCCTGGAGGCCGGGCCGCCACCGGTTTATGTCGGCTTCGGCTCGATGCCCGGCATCAATGCCGAAGCTCAGACCCGGACCGTGCTTGCCGCGCTGAAGGAAACGGGACAACGGGGCGTCATCGCGACAGGCTGGGGCGGGCTTTCCAGGATGGGCCACCAAGACGATATACATATTCTTCAGGCGGCGCCCCATAGCTGGCTGTTTCCGCGCATGGCGGCCGTCATTCATCATGGGGGTGCGGGAACGACCCACGAGGGGTTGCGTTGGGGACGCCCAACAGTGATCTGCCCGTTGTTCCTGGATCAGCCCTATTGGGGGCAGCAGATTGCGAATCTGGGGGCGGGGGCGACGCCGGTCCCGCAAAAGTCGCTTACAGTGCCATCGCTGGCAAAGGCGATTGACCAAGTGCTTCAGCCGCAGGTGCTGTCCCGGGCGACCGAGATTGGCGAAAGCCTGCGGTCCGAGAATGGCTGCGCCCGGATCGCCGATCTTCTCGAAGCGCTTTAGTCACATCGGGCGCGGATCGTGGCCACCCTGTCGTGACCGACCCAACTGTGGTGTTTTTCGGGCTGTTGGCGGGCATACGGGCGACGCGCGGCCGCCCGTTGCGTCAGAAATCGAAGATATCGCCCAGGAACGACCCGATGCCATCCTTCGTCTTGCGCCGGTCGCCGCCTTCGCCACGGGCCGGGGCTTCGCGCCAGTGGCCCTCGCGGTTGTCCACAAGGGCGCTGCGCTCGATGATCTTGTCCAGCTCTCCGCGGTCCAGCCAGACGCCCCGGCAGGTCGGGCAATAGTCGATCTCGACCCCGCTGCGTTCAGCGATCACAAGTTGGGTTCCGTCAATCGGGCATTGCATGGGCGCGGGTCTCCTCCGGCGGGTTGGTGTTGCCTAGGAGATAGGCGCGCCCGGCCCGGTTGCAATGTCAGCCGCCTGCGACCGTCAGCCCCAGCATCCGCCACCCTTGCATCCCCGACCGGTAATATTGGATGCGATCTGCCGGATATCCCGCCTCGATCATGCGGCGGATGGCGGTCGGCGACTGGCCACACCAGGGCCCGTTGCAAAACAGCGCCACGGGCCGCGCCTCGGCGCAATCCCAGCCGTCAAAATCTATCTCGCAACCCAGTTCCCCCAGCCGATCGGTCATTTCCGTATAGGGCATGTTAACCGCGCCGGGGATGGTGCCTGCCTCGAACCAGTTGGGCGTGCGGCTGTCGACCACGGTCACGCCGGGGTCCTGCAACGCCTCCAGCAGTTCCAGTTCGCCAATCGGGGTCACGCCGGGGGCCGGGATCATCGGCTGGACACAGAAATTCGGACAGGGGCGCGATGTGCGGCCCCATTCCGCCTCAACCACATGATCATTGTCCTGAATGCGGGAAATCTCGCGCGGGCCAGAGGCGGTTTCCACCGTGACGGACATCACCTCGGGGGTGATCCCCACCGCATCCTGCGCCAGCGCCGGGGCGCTGAGGGTTAGTCCGAAGAACAAGGCGGGAAGCAAACGCAGGCGCATGGGTTTTCTCCATTTCAAATGCAATGAATTGAATGTGAAGGCTACAGCAAGCGGCCCAGCTTACAAGCCCTTGCTCAGCGCCCGGCCGAAATCTCATCAGCGATGCGGGCCGCCCATTCGCCGATGACCGGGATGAAATCCACCTGGCTCAGCGAATAGACCACCGCCGAGACCAGGAAGGACGCACCAACGACCGAGCCAAGCCCAAAGGCCAGTCCGCGCCCCAGGCTTAGCGCCAGCATCCGCCCCACCGATCTTTGCGAGGTGAACAGCCGATGCGTGGTGATTTGTGTGACCTCTTCGCGCAGCAAGCGCAGTTCGGTGCTTAGCGCATCCTCGCTGTCATTCAATTGAAGCTCTCCGTCACGTCATACATCACCGGCTCAAAGCTCTTGCACAGGTCATTGATGGCCCGGTTCCGCTTGCGCATTTCATCGCTGCGCAGCATCGCCTGAAAATCCTCGCGCCGAGTCCATTGCGAATAATTGGCCACGCGGGTCTGCGCGTCGTTCACATGCAGCCCCGCCGCAATGAACCCCGGCTGGTGCGAGATGAACTCTGAATAGGCCGAGGCCAGCGCATCCAGCAGGTCCTGACAGGTGCCGGGCGTCGTTTCGAACGTGGTGATGACGGTCTGCAGGGCAGCGCCCTTGATGATGGTCGGCATGGGATGTCCTCCTGTGGCACCAGCCTAACAAGCGCATCTTTCCGCGCCTAGGCCTTGATCGGGGTCAAAGACCGCGCCCGGGACAGGAAAAAGGGGCCGTGCCTTGCGACACGACCCCCGGGGCAGAGCTACCCCCCAGGGTAGTCGAGATCTTTCTAGCCGCGCTGTGGGGCGCGGTCATGAAGGAATCACGCTGTTTTCAAGGCACGCTGTGATCCGTGGCCAGCCGTGCATGGATGTCGGCGGCGCTTTCGGTGGCTTCGGGCCGGGCCAGGCCGCGGCGCGTCATCTCTTCCTCGATCACGGCCAGGAAATCCATGCCGATCCGCGCGTTCACCTCGCCGGTGGCCACCGCATATTGCGCGGCATAGGCTGCCAGCAGATCGCCATCGCTAAGCCCCGCATAGGTCGCGGCCTGTTCTGCGCGCCAGATCGCGTCGAAATAAGGATACAGCAGCGGCAGCTGTTCTGGCGGCGACACCGGGGGGCTGCCGGTCGGAACCGATCGTTCCACCACGGCCTGCTCTGTGGGCTGTCGCCCATCCATATCTGCGGTGATGACCGAATAGATCGCCAGCCCAAGGCCAAACACGCCCACGGCCAGAATCACCCAGTCAAAGGCCGCTGCCCCGCTTTCGCGCGCAGCGAACCCGTCGGAACGCCTGGAAACCATTTACTCATACCCGTTCTAGGTCACTACCCGGCCAGCGTCGCGCAAGGATGGGGCAAGGCCTTGATCGGATTATGGTTTTTTGCGGCTGTTTCAGGGAAAGGTCTGGCCGCTTCGGGGCAGCCCGCCACAGGGGTTAACGGAATCAACCCCGGGTGAGTTGCCCGCGCAACGCCTGATAGACCACCGCCGTCGCCGCATTGGCAAGGTTAAGCGACCGGATATGCTGGCTGCGCATCGGCAGGTGGAAGATACGGTCCTCCATGCTTTGCAATATCTCGGGTTGCAGCCCCTTGGTTTCCCGCCCGAAGACCAGATAGGCGTCGGACGGATAGTCCGGGTCATAGACACTGCGCGCGCCGTCATCCTCAAAAAAGAACAGCTTGTCGCGCGCGGGGGCGCGGTCGGTCAGAAACGCCTGCCAGCTGTCATATTCGCTCAGCCGGACATGTTTCCAATAGTCCAGCCCGGCGCGGCGCACGGCCTTGTCGTCAATGGAAAACCCATATGGCCGGATCAGGATCAACTCCAGATCCAGTGCCACGCAGGTGCGCCCGATCGTGCCGGTATTGCCCGGAATTTCGGGGGTCACCAACACCAGTTTCATACGTTCGCCGGTCACCCTGTCCGTCCTCGTCCCCGTCGCCTTGGTCATGGCGGTCATAAACCAGATCGGCGGGGGCTTGGCCATGCCCTGCCGGCCCGGGCAGCCGCCGTTAGGGTTGTGTTAACCAGTTTGCAGAAGGATGGACGGGCTATGACACGCTTGTTTGCCCTTGTCCTGGCCATCGCCGCCAGCCTCTTTAGCCCCGCCGCCCATGCCGGGGCCTGGGCCCGTACGCCGGGAGAGGTATTCTTGTCCTTCTCCTCCAACCTGCATTCCAGCGTCGAGGCGCTGGCCGAAGGGGTCGAGGAGATGAGCCGCTATGACTCCGCTTATCTGGAGGTCGGGCTGGGGCACCGGCTGACCTTTGGCGCGGATCTGGGGCGCGGGGAATATACCCGCGAAGCGATGGCCTTCCTGCGCTACACCATCACCCATCCCGATGCCCGCCTTCAGGCAGCGGTGGATCTTGGCGTCGGTCGTCGAAGTGTCGAAGTTCTGGGTGACAGCGACCTTGCCCGCATCGGCCTGTCGCTTGGCTACGGGTTCGGACTGACGCCGCCGGACTGGATGCCAATGGATCTGCAAGGCGGCTGGATCGCGCTCGATGCGGTCTCGATCCAGGATCTGACCCGGTCCGAAACCCGCTGGAAGGTCGAGGCCACCTTTGGGCTGAATGCCACGGACCGGATGCGGTTCATGTTGCAGGTGGCGGCCGAAGAATGGCCAGGGCTCGATATCAGCTATGGGGTCAACCCGTCGATCGTCTATCAGGTGTTCGACAGAACATCACTGGAACTGGGCGTGCGGGCGGTGCTGGCGGATCACGTCGAACTGGGGCTGGAGTTCGGCCTCTGGCATCGATTCTGACTAATGGCCATGTTTCTTCAAACTCGAACGAGTGGTATTCCCTCCGGGGGAGGGGTGCCAGTTATGTCAAAAGCCAAGCGGATGCTGCGGGAAACCGATGACGAAGCGCGTGCGGTCGGCCAGGACCTGCTGAGACGGGCACGCTTCGGCGCGCTTGGGGTGATCTGCCCCGACACGCACTGCCCGCTGGTGACGCGGGTTTCGGTCGGCACCGATGGTGATGGTGTTCCGGTCACATTGATTTCCGAGCTTTCCCTGCATTCCCAGGCCCTGCGCCAGAACACACGCTGTTCGCTTCTGGTCGGGGAACCGGGACAACGCGGCGATCCTCTGATCCATCCACGCCTGACCCTGCAATGCCAGGCTGAACCGGTCGATAAGGTCGACCTCAAGCCGCTCTACCTGTCGCAGCACCCCAAGGCGACGCTCTATTTCGACTTCAGCGATTTCCTGATGATGCGCCTGCGGGTGATCGGCGCGCATCTGAATGGTGGTTTTGGAAAAGCCTTCCGTCTGACACCTGCCGATCTCAGACTTGTCTAAAAAGACAGGTTTTGTTGCCAAGGCAACGGAAACTGTGCATCATTAAGGTTAACGGTACTGTCAAAGGCCAGGACAATGAACGATCCGGTAATCGACCCAGACCTGCCCGGCATCTGGATTATTCCAGGTGAACCAACCACTTATGAAATCGAATCGGATGGCAATTATCATATCGCCGATCCGGCACAGCCACTGACGGTTGCTGCCGATGATGCGTCGATGATCTGGGGGCGCACCCGGCTGGACCGCATCGGCGGTGGCGAAACCGCCCCCGTCGGGGCCTGGCGCGACCGGGACTACGGCGATGAATGGCTGTTCCGGTCGGACGGGTCCTATCTGCAACGCTGGTCCGATGGCGAACGTACAACCGGCATCTGGGTTCTGGATCGCGCCAGCGGCAACCTATGGACCCGCGAATATCGCGGCCATGTGGAAACCGACGGGGCGCGGGTCAGGTTTCAGTTGCCGTCCGACAAATCGGTAACCTACGGCTATACGATTGATGCCGGCGCCTGGACGCTGCTTGATCCGCAAAGCTGGGAAAAACTGGTGGAATATCGCCGCCCCGGAAACGAAGGCCCTGCGGCCCACGCCAAAGGCGGGGCCGCAGGCTGATCTCTCAGACCGTATCGCAGCGCGCGGTCAGCTGTACCGTGCCATGCACCGGCTGCGACCAGTTCAGCCGCACCGATCCGCGCCCGACACCGTGGCGCGTGGTGGCATAGGGCATCGTGTAGACCGCCACGTTCGATGCCGACCGTACCGCGCCTTCGGGCATCACCGCCACCGCCACGCGGGCCTCGGTTTCAAACGGCAGCCAGTCGCGCAGATCAACTTCCCAGACGTCGAGATCGCTGTTTTCCGTCATCTTCACCGTCACCGGGTTCTGCGAGTTCTTGGTGATTCCGTGATAGACATTGCCGGTCATCAGGAAATTCGCGGTCCGGCTGCCATCGAGCGGCGCAATGCTGTCATCCACGTCATCGACCGAATCCAGCGCCCCACCGTTGAGATGCTTGAAGACATTGTCGCAGATCGACAGCCCGTTGATGTAGTGCCCCACCCCATAGGGCCGGATCAGGATGAAGTTCGACCAGCTGGCAATCCCGTTTGCGGTGAAGATGTTGCCGTTGATCGTCAGCCCGCCGAAGGAATACTCCCCCGACATCTCGGGCGCGGAATCATGTTCGTTGCCCCATTCGATATAGCTGTTGTCGACATAGTTGCCGATGATCGTGGTCTTGACGTTGGTATTGGTCAGCACGATCCCGGCGCTGATCTGGCCATCGGGTTCATTGTCGCCCTGGAACCAGTGGTTGCCGGTGATCAGGTTGCCATTGCCGCCGAACACCCCGAAATGGCGGAATTTCACCGCCCGGTTGTCGCGGATCTTGGTGTCGTTCGAATTGGTGTTGAAGGCAATCGTTGTGCGGTCCTGCACCCGCAGCACCTGCTCGTTCGACAAAAACTGACAGCGGTCAATCAACATCCCCGCGCAACCTTCATCGCAAGAGGTAATGCCGCGATCCTTGGGGCCGGTGAAGAAGCAGTCCTTCACATGGAAAATCAGTCCACCACGCGGCAGCATAATGCCACTGGCCGTCCCGGCACACAGGAACTCCACATCCTCCAGCACGAAGCGTTGCAGGTTCTCGAACCCTACGAAATCCATGATGTATTTGAACCGGGTAAAGGTGTAGGTTTGGCTCGACGGTGGCACCCCAAGCGGTGAAGACAGGAAGACCTGATTGGTCGCCGCATTCACATCGCGCACATAGATCTCGCGACCTACGCCTTGCGCGGCAGTCACCCGTGATCCGATGGGGATCGACCCGGCATTGGTCACATTATCCAGCCGTCGGGGATTGGCATCGGTCCAGGTGCCGGTGGCGGTATGCACCTCGTCGTCCCAATTGGCACTTGGCAGGCAGCTGAACTGCCCGTTGCGGATCACCCGTCGGTTGGCATAGCTGACCTTGTTGCCCACGGCCGCCGCCATATCAATCGGCCCATCCAGCTGCACCCGGCGCCCCATCATATCCAGGCTTTCATGGTCGCCATGGTTCAGCATCGCCTGAAACGCCTTCTTGAACCCCTGCAGCTCATCACCCCCGAACGCATCCGCATAGGCAGGCAGGTTAAAGCTGCCGGCCAACACCAGCCGCGCGCTGTCGGGCATGTCCAGCTGCCCCTGAAAGCGCACCGGCGATTGCAGCGTCAGGTTCGACGTGATGCTGTAGGTGCCTTCGCTGATCAGCAATTCGCGCCCGGCGGCGGCGGCATCGGCGGCGGCAAAGGCGGCGGCATCATTGGTCATGCCATCGCCCGTGGCGCCGAAATCTCTTACATCCACCCAATCCATCATCTTGCGCAGGAAGACATGGGTGATGTCCTCGATCTGCACCGATTCAATCCGCACCGTGCCGCCATTGCCGCCCGTCAGGTCCAGCCCGAAATGGCCATAGGCGGCATCCTCGCCCCAGGCCATGTCAACGCCGCCGCGATCCCCGGTGCCGATAATCGCCGACACGGTCACGACCTCGCCATAGGTGGTCAGCGCCGTTGTGGGGCCGGTTTCGGTTACGCCGCTCACATGGCTGTTGTTGGATTGCCCCGCCCAACCCGCGATACGCACCGAAGGGATGGTCCCCGCCAGCGCCTTGACCCGCACCGACACCCGCAGATAAAGCCCGGGCAGAACCGGGGTTTCACTCATATAGCGGATGCGCGTGGTCGAGGTGGTCTTCAGGATCTCCAGACAGGTGCCGAAATCCTGGTCGGCAGGCACCAGCGCCGCATTGGTCGCGGTGGCCCAGGTATCGGAGCCCGGCGTGCCGTCCTCCTGGCTCCAACTGGCCAGGCCTTCGGAAAATTCAGGCGGCATCAGGTCCAGCCCGTCGGTGATCACTTGGTTCATATCAAACCCCTTTTGCTCTCGCATGGGCACAGCCCACGCCTTTGGCCCCTGCGGGCGGCGATCGGCCCGAGGGGTGTCTCGATTGTTCACGACTTTCAGGAAAGCGCCGGGCGCAATTCAGGCCCGGTTGATGCCCAGACTTACAGGGCCAGGGTTAAAAAGCCGTTAATCGTTCGGCAGGTTTCAGGTTCCCAGATACTGACCTCGCAGGATCGTCACCCCCGCAATGCGCCAGCGGCCGTCAACCTGCACCATTTCATATTCCAGCAGATGCCCGCGCCCGGTCGCATCGAGGATCTGCACCTGCTGAACCAGCCTGTCACCCTCTTCTCTCCGTCCCAGGAATGTCGTCTCACCCGGTTGCCAGACCATCGGATAACCGCGTTCGACCATCGCCCCGAAATACGTCGGATGCTGGAACATCAGTTGAATCGTGGGGCTGGCGAAGGTCCAGGCAGTAAGTACATTTCCCGTGGAAAACGCATCGAGCTGGCCCTGGATGACCGCCTCGATATCCGGGTTCGCCTCCACCCGATCCTGTGCCGTCACACCAAAGGGCATCAGTAGAAGGATCACAGTGATAAGGAACATGCGCATGGTCAGCCTCCCGCCGGTCGTCCCATCCATTCCCTTAAACCTAGCGCGCGACCCCGGCGCGTCCAGCGCCGCACACTGCTTCTCTTGTCGTGACCCGTCCTTCTCCTTCCCGCCGGAGGCAGGCCACCCATGCCGTTAGCGCTGCCATCGCCCCAGATGCACCACCCCCGAAATCCTCCGTGGCAACGCGGCCCGAGGAGGGCCCCGCAGGGGCTTGACGAGGGCCGCTCCCGGGTCGACGCCGGCAGGCGGCGAAACCGCGCCTTGTCTGCACGGGGGGTGCACAGGGGGTGTACGCATGGCACCCCCCGGTTTTCAGCCCCTCAGCCCACCAGCTTGCCGTCCAGCGCATCGCGGATCAGCTGCTTGCTTTCCTCGATGCCATAAAGCGCGATGAAGCCCCCGAACCGCGGCCCCTGAGACGCGCCAAGGCAGACCTCGTACAGCGCCTTGAACCAGTCGCGCAGCGGCTCGAACCCATGGGTTTTTCCGATGGCAAAGACGATGGATTGCAGGAACTCATCATCGTTCCAGTTGACCTCGGGCAGCGCGTCGTCGCGACCCGCTTCGGCGTTCTTTCTGGCAATGACATCAAGGGCTTTGTCACCGTCACCAAGGCAGATCAGCAATTCCTCCATTGCGGCCCTTTCCTTGTCATCGGCAAGGCGGAAGGCGCGCGTCGGCTTCACGAAATCATTGTAATAGCTGATCGCGAAACCAGCCGCCTGATCCAGATCCGGGTTGCCTTCCGGGCTCGCATCCGGCGCATAACGCTGGATAAAGCCCCATAGCTTCGACTTCTCCTGCGCGCCCGACACGCTGGCCAGGTTCAGCAGCATCGCGAACGGCACCACCATCGTGCTGACAGGAACCTCTCCGCCGTGAATATGATACACCGGATTCGCCAGCTTTTGGTCAGCGTTTTGAGTGTGATAGGCGTTCAGTTGCTGATGGTATTCATCCACCGCCTTGGGGATCACGTCGAAGTAAAGCCGCTTCGCGGTCTTCGGCTTGAGATACATGAAGTAGCTCAGCGATTCCGTCGAGGCATAGGTCAGCCATTCATCAATTGAGATCCCGTTGCCCGAGGATTTGGAAATCTTCTGGCCCTGATCATCAAGGAACAGCTCATAGGTGAAATGCTCCGGCGCAGGTTCACCCAAGATCCGGCAGATCGCGTCATAGATCGGCGTATTCGTCGAATGGTCCTTGCCATACATCTCGAAGTCGACGCCAAGCGCCGCCCAACGGGCGCCGAAATCGGGCTTCCATTGCAGCTTTACGTTGCCGCCGGTGACCGGCAGCGTCCATTCGCGCCCATCTTCATCGTCGAAGGTGATCGTGCCATTCACAGCGTCCACATTCTTCATCGGCACATACAGCACCCGCCCGGTTTCCGGGTGGATCGGCAGAAAGATGGAATAGGTCTGACGACGCTCCTCGCGCAGGCTTTTCAGCATCACCTTCATCAACGCATCATAGCGCTCCGCCGCACGCAGCAGGATCGTGTCGAACTGGCCGGTGCGATAGAACTCGGTGGCCGAGTAGAACTCGTACTCGAACCCGAACGTATCAAGGAACCGGCGCAGCATCGCGTTGTTGTGGTCGCCAAAACTGTCATGCGTGCCGAACGGATCGGGGACCGAGGTCAGCGGCTTTTGCAGATGCTCTTTCAGCATGTCCTGATCGGGCACATTGCCCGGCACTTTCCGCATCCCGTCCAGATCGTCGGAAAAGCAAATGAGCTTGGTGGGGATGTCTGAAATCACCTCGAACGCATGGCGGATCATCGTGGTGCGCAGCACCTCGCCAAATGTGCCGATATGCGGCAGGCCCGAGGGACCATAGCCGGTTTCGAACAGCACATAGCCCTTTTCCGGAGGCGTCTTTTCGTAACGTTTGAGCACCCGGCGCGCTTCTTCGAAGGGCCATGCTTTCGAGCTCATTGCAACGTCGCGCAGATCAGACATTTCATTCTCCAGAACGGGCGGGCAGGCGCACCATGCGCCGAAACCCGCCGCTTCCTAGGGCGGGCGGGGCGCGGGGTCAACATTCAGGCGATTTGAATCGCACCCATAGCGACCATCAGGCCGTGGCGTCGCGGCCTATTGCCCCCGGCGCGGGCTGACCCTAGTCTTTGGCCGGTACCCGCATAGGAAGGCATAAGATCCGTGACCGAACAGCCCCCCCTTTCCCCGCAGGACGCGCTTGTCGCGTTGATGATCGCCGTTTCGGTGTCGGACGAAAACATCCGCACCTCGGAACTGGTGACCATCGAACGCATCATCAACCACCTGCCGGTGTTTGCGGATTTTGACGCCGACCGGCTTGGCGTCATCTCGCGGATCGTGTTCGACCTGTTCGAAGAAGAAGACGGGCTGGACGCGCTATTTGGTTTGATCACCGACGCGCTGCCCGAACGGCTCTACGAAACCGCCTATGCGCTCGCTTGCGATGTGGCGGCGGCGGACGGGCTGTTGCGGCAGACGGAACTGCAGATGCTGATGGAAATTCGCTATCAGCTGGAAATCGACCGCCTGCACGCTGCTGCCATCGAACGCGGCGCACGGGCGCGGCACCTGACGATCTGACCCCTAGGGCTGATCCACATCCTGTGTCACCGTCATCGGCGCGACAGGATTGCCCGGTGCGACCGAGGACTCGGCCACCGGGTGCGGGCTAAGCGTCGTGCGCGAGGAGCGGAGCTCCCGATAGCCCAGGTACAATCCGCTGGCGATGATCAAAGCCATCCCTGCCAGTGTGGCGGGGCCCGGCACCTCTTGCCACAGGACATAGGCCATGACCGAGGCAATCGGCAGGTAGACATAGTCGAACGGGGCCACAAGGCTGGCAGAGGTCACCATATAGGCCCGCGTCAGCAGGAAATATCCGATCAGCCCCACAACCCCCAGCATCCCAAGCCGCCCCAGTTCCCATCCCGTTGGCAGAACCCAAATATACTGCAGGTGCGTGTGTTCCGCCGGAATGGGCACCAGTTGGTTGGTCACCCACCCCACGGGGATGATCAGCAATCCGGAAAAGACCAGCGTGTAAAGCGCCGTGGTCAACGTGGTTTCACGGTCGCCGATGCGGCGCGCCAGGATCTGGGCAATGGCATAAAACAGCGCGCAGGTCAGTGGCATCAGTGCAACCCAGCTGAACGCCTCGCCCGTCGGGTTCATCGCAATGAGGACGCCGATAAAGCCCACGATCAGGGCACCCGTCCGGTGCGGGCCGATGCTTTCCCCCAGCCACACCGCCGCCAGAACGGCAATGATCAGCGGGGCGGAAAAGAACAGGGTGGATACCTCGGCCAGCCCCATGAAGGGAAACGCGCCATAAAAGGCGGCAAACCCGGTGGCTAGCAGGACAGCGCGCATCAGGTGCAACCGCCACAGCGGCGTGATCAACCGGTGCGGGCCCTTAAGCCACAGGATCATCGGCACCATCACCAGAACGGCCACAATCCCGCGCGTGACGATAAGCTGCCAGACGGTGTAGTCCTCCAGCAGCGATTTCATCATCCCGTCCATCGCAACAAAGAAGAACATCCCCAGCACCACACTGGAAATGCCCTCGATTGCGCGGGGCGTCCCGGCCTCAACCGTGTTCGGCGTGATGTCCGACAAACCTTGTCCGATCCTGAAACGGGGGCCGCTTGGGTATAATTCCCGTGGCGGCAGTCCGGTCAGTCAAGGTTGAAAAACGGCCCCTGTCGCGCCTGTTTGCGACGCAAACTCAGGTCCGGGTCCGGTCGTGGACCAGGGCCCATCTCTGGATCAGCTCTTGCTGCAACCGCTTGGCCCCGCTGTTGTAGCTGCGCGCACCGGGCGGGCGTTCTTCCTGCGACGGATCGAAGGTGGTGCGCCGGGGCAGGTCACCGCAGAACACCGCAAAGGCCAGGTCGCGGCCAGATGGCGCCCGGACGAAGCCCGCCAACGTGGACACGAAATAGAGCGTCCCGGTCTTGGCCACCACCTGCACCGGGTGATCCGGGATCGGCGCGCCCTGGTCGTCGAGGATCGGGATATTCTTCATCAACCGCCGCAGTCCGCCATTGGGGCCCGTGCCGACCAGCGCCCGCACCATTTCGCGGGTGCTGATCCGGCTGTCTTCGCTTAGACCCGAATGGTCGAGGAAATGCTGGTGCCGGACACCAAAACGTTCTTCCATCCAGCGGCCCATTTCAGCGGCGGATTGTTCTAGCCCCTCGGGCCGGACACCCCCCGCCTGCGTGGCCATCAGCCCCACGACCTCTGCCGTCAGGTTGGTGGACCAGCGCATCATACCGCGCAGGATATCCTCCAACGGGTCCGACACATGTTCGGCCATCACCCGCGCGCCTTCGGGTGGGGCCGTGCCCGGTTCCACCGTTTCCAGCACGATGCCGCGCGACCGGGCCAGGACCTGAAACACCTCGGCTGCGTAAAGATGCGGGCGGCGCACCGGCAGC
>ENA-OWNT01001181-OWNT01001181.1-seawater-metagenome-genome-assembly--contig:-NODE-1181-length-35976-cov-5.461963_pt1 | contig 35976 bp, 32 predicted proteins | sample MGYA00238136_ERZ651165 | MGnify/ENA primary metagenome ERZ651165 (study PRJEB26861, sample SAMN08777766) | seawater metagenome | isolation source: coastal seawater | place: USA: Florida | collected...
CCTTACTTCGAAGATGCGCAAGCAGATGAGTTCGAAGAGGAAGAGTTAGTCAGTAAGACTGAGCTTAAACGCCAAGCGAAAGAGCTTCACAAGCTAGGTGAAACCCTAGTAAATCTAACCGACGCTCACATTGCTACCATTCCTATGGATGAAGAGCTAGCCGATGCTGTAGCAATAGCGCGAAAGGTAAATAAGAAAAAGGACGGCTATCGTCGTCAATTACAGTTTATTGGTAAGGTTCTACGTCAGCGAGATGTGGCTCCTATCGAAGAAGCGCTCGCTAAAATTACGCACCAGCACCAAGCGGCTAATGCAGCGTTTCATGCGTTGGAGAAAGCCCGTGAAGCAGTTATTGAGCAAGGCGACCCCGCTATTCAAAAACTCATTGAAGAGCACCCTGAGCTTGACCGCCAGAAGCTACGCCAATTTCATCGCCAGATTAAAAAAGAGCGCGAAAAAAATGCGCCACCTAAAGCGTTTAGAGAGCTTTTCCAATATTTAAAAGACGTTATTCACGAAGAATAAAAACAATATAAAACGTGAACTGAGTGACTGGGAAAGTCACAAGCTCACTCAAGAAAAAAGGGGGTAGTATGAAAATTTTTTCTAACCCTAATGCAACGTTGAAAAGTAAGTATGGCCAGTATCAAATTGCGGCGCTTGGTAATGTAGTTGGAGTGTCAGCCGAAGGCATTGCCGATGGCGCAGCGATTGAGCGTTACGCCAAAGACATGATGGAAGTAGTAAAAAGCTTTGCAGGAAATCATTGGGCATTTTTAGGTTTTTTACACGGCTCTGCACTTCTAACTAAAGCGGGTGAAAAGGAGCTTGAGCGTTCTATTGAGTGGCGCTCTCAGCACGGCATGGCCCTTGGTGCGCTAGTTATTGGTGATACTACTGTTCAACCTTTAGTGAGATCTCAGTTTCAACGAATTTATGACAATGCAGGCTTGGAACTAGGCGTATTTACGAATGAAGAAGACGCTATGACGTGGCTGAATGAAAAAGGCTTTTCTGGTTAGCGCATTCAACGCTTAGATGCAAAAAAAGGTTGAGCATTTGCACCAACCTTTTTTGTTTTTTACGGCGATTTCAGAACAACGTTATGCTGTTCCGCCCACTGTTAGCTCGTCAATTTTAAGGGTTGGTTGTCCAACGCCTACCGGTACACTTTGACCATCTTTACCGCACACGCCAACGCCTTTATCAAGCGCAGTATCGTTGCCAATCATCGATATTTTCTGCATGACTTCAGGGCCATTACCAATAAGTGTTGCTCCTTTAACAGGCGCGGTAATTTTACCATTCTCAATTAGGTACGCTTCGGCACTAGAGAATACAAATTTGCCCGAAGTGATATCCACCTGCCCACCCGCAAAGTTAGGCGCATAAATACCTTTATCGATAGACGCTATGATTTCTTGCGGATCATGCTGACCTTCTAGCATATAAGTATTCGTCATCCGTGGCATTGGCAAGTGCGCATACGACTCACGACGACCGTTGCCAGTAGGCGCAACGCCCATAAGCTTGGCATTATGCTTGTCTTGCATGTAACCTTTTAAAATGCCGTCCTCTATCAGCACATTGTGCGCTGTTGGTGTTCCTTCGTCATCTACAGATAACGAGCCACGACGGTCATTAAGCGTACCATCGTCGACTACCGTAACGCCTTTTGCCGCCACACGTTGACCAATGCGGCCGCTAAACGTTGATGCACCTTTACGGTTGAAGTCGCCTTCAAGACCATGTCCTACTGCTTCGTGAAGCAATACACCCGGCCAGCCATTACCAAGCACTACCGGCATAGCGCCTGCTGGTGATGCAACTGCCTGCATATTAACGCGTGCCATGTGAAGGGCATCTTCTGCCAAGGTTTCATAGTAAGGTTTTCCGTTCTCGTCTTGTTGGAAGAACGAATAGGCATAACGACCGCCAGCCCCTGCTGAACCGCGCTCGCGTCTATCGCCTTGCTCAAGTAATACCGAGCAATTCAGACGCACCAAGGGGCGAATATCTGTGGCTAGAGTACCGTCGCTGCCTGCAACTAAAATTTCTTCGTAAACGCCACTAAGGCTTACCACAACTTGATTTGCCGACGGCTCTTGTTTGCGGATATACGCATCCACGGCCTTCAACAATGAAATCTTCTCTGCATCTTGCATAGCAAGGATAGGGTTATTTTCACTGTAACGCGCATCAACGTGTTTTTGACCAAGAGCCGATACCTGCTGTGTGCCGCCACTTGGTGCAATGCCACGAGCTGCCTTACAAGCTTTAGTCAGCGCCTCTTCACTAATTTCATCAGAGTATGCAAAACCGGTTTTTTCACCGCTAATTGCACGCACCCCAACACCGCGCTCGATGTTGTAGCTACCTTCTTTGATAATACCGTCTTCAAGTACCCAGCTTTCGTGCTGACTAGACTGAAAATACAAATCCGCATAGTCCGTATCATGACGGTGGATGGTAGCAAGTGCCTGCTCTAGCTTGCTGATATCTAGGCCTGAGTCGGATAATAAGTGACGCTCAACAGATTTAGACAAAATGACTCCTGAATCGGTTATGTTCGGCAACCGGCATATTCTGTTTAATGGTTTCTCTATCTGCAATCTTTACGCTTGCATGCACTGCACCTTCACCACGCTTTTGCTCGCCTAGCGTTTCGCCCCATGGCGACAGCACCACACTATGGCCAAACGTTTCTCGGCCATTCTCGTGAACGCCCACCTGATTAGCGGCTACAACGAAACACTGCTTTTCTATGGCTCGTGATGTAAGCAAGGCGTGCCAATGTGCTTCACCGGTACGCTGCGTAAACGCCGCTGGCAATACCAAAATATCGATATCGCCCATTGCAGTAAATAATCCTGGAAAACGTACATCATAGCACACCGCTAACCCAATGTTGCCTATTGGCGTTTGCACGGTCACCACTTCGTTGCCTGCAAGTGTGGATGCGGACTCTTTGTAGCTGCCCGTGTTGTCGTTTACCGACACATCAAACATATGAATTTTACGATAGTCAGCAAGTATTTGCCCCTGTGGACCAAACAACATGCAGGCTGCTGAAAACTTATTGGGGTCGTCTGTAACAATAGGAAACGTACCTGACACTATGTAACACTGATATTGTATGGCTAACGTTGCCAAGTGAGACTGTATTGGCCCGTTACCTTTAACTTCAGCAATGGCAAGTTGCCCTTTATCCTTGCCACCAAAACACGCGAAACATTCCGGCAACACCACTACGCTATTTGCTTTTATATCAGCTTGTGCCATTAACCTTGTAACCGTATCAAGGTTATCTTGAACATTCGGCGTTGATGTCATTTGTAAGGCGATAAGATTAGCCATCAATTATCTCCATTTTCATCATTCGCACATCGTCCTCTGTTAATGGCCTATCTTGCGGATTAGCCGGTACAGGCGCGTTTTGAGCAGGCAGACTTATGTCTTTGCTGTTGCGGTCCACTTCATCAAATTTAGGCTCTCGAATTGTGCCCGTAACACGGTAGTTCACATTCGATATTACCTTGGCCGATGTCAGAACTTGGTCAATGGCTAACGCTGCCAGCGCAGTAGGAGGTGTCGCTAAAAAATACACTAAGAAGGGTAAATTACCCGTTACATTCGGTGCAAACGACACATTGTAGTTCAAGCCGCCAGTACCCAAATCGGTGTAGCCCACTATTTCTATTTCACCAGCGCCACCGTCTATTTCAGTATCGTCGGTGTAGGCTTTTCCATTGACGACTTTCAGCGTGCCGCCCATGTCGTCATAAAAGAAGCCTTTAGCAAATACATCCCTGAAATCTAGACTGAGCTTCCTGACTAACGAGTTTAGGCTGAATATTGTAAATATACGGGAGCCTTGGTCGCTAAGTTCAGTAAGATAGCCGTCAGAAAGCGACCATGTTACATCACCATTTAGCTTAGCGAGGCCAAAGTTAAATGGAGAGTCCTGCCAGTTAATATCAAAGTTAACGTCTGCGCTTGAGTCTTTAATACCTGATTCTACGCCGAACTCCTTAAGCATTTGACCTACATCAGGAGAAGCGAGTGTGCCCTTTAATGCACTTTCGTTTTGTCCGCCTTCCGTCGACCAGTATCCGCTTGCCGTTATGCTGGATTCTGGTGAACGCACAAGTAACTGCCTTACTTTTAATCCAGATGCTTCTTTCGCGATATCAAGCGTTACTTCACCAAAATCGATACCGTGTACACCACATGTTTGGCAGTAGAAATAAATAGGGGGGAGTGTACGCGGGTCAAGCTGATAGGGTGAGCTCTCATCGCCAGCCGCCACAATCGCTTCGGTTGTGCTTGATGGCGCAGCGGTAGGCTTATCTAAAGATAAATAATCGGCGTTTATTTCAATGCCTTGTTCATCTAGATCGCTATTTACACGAATGGTCGCTCTCGCTTTCGCTGACGTAACATCTAATATCCAGTCTTTATTACGCTCAGCTGCACTCATCTCAACGTTGTCGATGGCGTACCCGGCAAAACTTAGCGTATCAGCACGGGCAAAAATTCTAGAGGGCGTACTAAAGATGCTTTTCTGTTTAGCTGTTTCCCCCTTATCACTGCCCGACTCGTCACTCGTAGCCTGCCTCTCAAGGCCTTTACCTGTTACTAGCATATCAACCGTACTAAACCACTCTTGCACATCAGCATGGGGTAAATTAGCTGCGATACTAAAACCGGTACCTATGTTCGTTAAATCACTGTCACCTAGCGCTAAATGCGCTCTTGAAAACTGCATTTCTTCATGAGGAAGTACGCCAGAGAAACGAATATCATCGCCTAACGTAGCGAAAACCGTAGACGCTTTAGCACCGCCTTCACTGCTAATTCTAAGCGGCAAGCTAGTGCCTGCGGGCGTATCAAAAGGTGCTGGCAGTACACTTTTCGTTGCTGTTAAGTCGGCACTCAACTTAGCTTTGTAGGCAAAGTCATTCTTAGACAATGTGATTGCTACGTCGGTATGCCATTGCGTCTCACCATCTATGTATTGGGTAAGGTCGGTATTCACGTAGTTCGCTAATGGGTGAACGTGCCATTTCCCTCCTAACGACACATCCAAGGTATACTCTTCTCGTTGCCTTCCACTGAACGATAAATCAATGGGCTGTTTCAAGAAATCGGCTTGTAACGCTTTTGCATCAATGTCGCCATTAACAAACTTAATGTCGCCACTGGCGTTATTAAACCGCATACGCGTGCGACTTATATAGATTGAGTTGTCATTTAGATGTGCGGTGCCAGATGCCACAACATCTTTTCCTTTAAGCGGTATATCAAGCTTGATATCAGCTGAAAGCGGACCGCGTACCTGCACCTCGTCATTCAAAATGTCACCCAAAGAGCGTTTGATTGATGAGTTCATCATAAGGTCGGTAAGCCCCTCACCGGTTCCATCACCCGTAGCATAAATAAGTAAACGAGAACCTGGTTTAAAGCTGGGTATCGTTGCCGACATATCGCTAATTTGCATATTGCCAAGGGTGGCTGTTGGACTCTCCATAACAAGGGCGTTGTTCACAAAGTACAGAGATAAATCTAGCTGGTTAAGCGCCGGCCAGTCTGGTGCAAATAAAAAGTCGCCTTGCTCAATGTCTACATAAGCTTGGAAAATGCCTGAGTTGTTGGTGAAAGGAAAGTCACTTGGCTTACCATGCCATAGAACACGTGCATTTGTTATTTGGCCTTTACCGCTAAACGCTCGGGTTAAATATGCATCTGTGTTTTTACCCATGACCGAACTTGGAAAGAGTTCACTTACGCTCCCTAGCTTCAGCGGGTTGATATCAACGTATAGCTCCATCAGCGACGTCGACGTGTTCAGTTTAAATTGTGGAGTAAGCGTTATGCTGTCGCTGTCTAAAAGAATGTCTTCAGCTTTTACAATCCATTCTTTTGACGTGCTGTCTAGCACATGTTTACCTTCGGCAAGCGGCGTTTCTGGATAAACAAAAAAGTTACCCTTAAACGTATTAATGTTGAGGTCTTTTTTGATAATACCGTCTGCATACAGCACACTATCGGTACTACTTAGGTAAACCGCACCACTATTTTTATACCAGTAAAGATCAGCGTCTAACGATGATAAGCCCGGCGTATTGTTGGCCTTTGACCACTGTAAGTCGACAACCTTTGCAGCCACAAGCGCAGAGCCGTCATTCACAGTGAGTTGAAGCGTAGCCAATTCACCTTTTGGGTTGAGCGCGCGTATTTCATCTTCGCTCGTGTCGTCCATAAAAAGGGGTAACAGCAACAAGAACGGGTTAATTTGAACCGGCTTCACTGTATTTATCAGCACATCACCATTGTTACTCACACTACCCACTAAGTCGGTAGTCAGTGATTCGTTGCTGGAGTTAAGTACAAGTTGGTCAACGCGCACGTTCCAACCGTCTTTTGTAGGTAATGCTTGAATACTGCCGCCGGTTATACCGGTGACGGTTTTCGCCCTTTCAACACCCCATTGCAATAGGCTGTTGTTCAACTTGGCTTGAACTGAGGTCACATTATTGTTTTGAAGGTTAGCCCATAGTTCGAAATTAGCTCGGCTTTGCGCCAGGGGACGCTTAGTAGCAATTAAGTCACTTACCCAAGGCGAGATATCTAAGTCTTCACCTTTAGCGTAGAAGACGCCTTCGAAATCTTCATAGGTGCCTGTCACATCGATAATAAACGACGCAGAATTAGCCGAGACATCGGCTAATTTCATGCGACCAAGGCCCTGGTGGCGTTCCTCAAAGTTATTCCATGACAAGCTTTCAATATCAAAAGCATTAGTGCCGCCAGCACGACTGACAGACACGCTTCCCTCTTCTAACGAAAAGCTTTGCAGCTGTTCTAAAAAGAGCTGCTCAAGTGCTTTCACTACCGGAAAGTTATTTTTGCCACCGCTGGCTAGTCTGTCGGCGTCAATATCTAACTTCAGACCGCGTAATTCAAAACGTGGAGATGACAGCAGGCGCTGTCGAATTGACTGCCAAAAGTCTACTTCAACGTAAATTTGCCGTATGTCGAGTGCCACAGGAGACGCATCATCTTTTGCCAATGATACGGTATTGAGAACAATGCTTGGGCCATTTTGTTGCCAGACCGCATGCACACTATCTATTGATAGATTTACACCGTATTGCTCATTAATGTAGTTTTCCAACAAATGTTTGTTGTGCTCGATATGCGGTAGCGCGTAACGAGCGGCGCTTAAAACAAGCGCAAATAAAACAAGCAGTACGGCAAGAAGCAGCCAAAATTTCTTTAGCAGATAAGCGGCTACTGACGAAAAATTTGTCACACTTTGCCTTTGTATAAGTTAATGCATTACATCATCACGACGTCGTACTTATCCTGATTGTACAAAGTTTCGGTTTGTACCTTAATTTGCTTCGATACAAACACTTCCAATTCTGCCAACATATGAGACTCTTCACCCATGAGCGCTTCAGCCACCTTAGGCGATGCGTATACCACAAACTTATCAGCATCGTAGGCACGGTTTACGCGCACTATTTCCCGCATGATTTCAAAGCATATGGTCTCGATGGTTTTAACTGTGCCACGGCCTTTACAGACAGGACATTCCCCGCACAGAATATGCTCAATACTTTCTCGGGTACGCTTGCGGGTCATCTCTATAAGACCTAACGCGGTAAACCCGTGAATATTTATCTTGGCTCTATCCTTATTTGTCGCTACCTCTAATGAGTGTAAGACACGTCTTTTGTGGTCTGGTTCCATCATATCGATAAAGTCGATAAGGATCATACCGCCCAAATTACGCAATCTTAGTTGACGAGCAATAGCCTGCGTCGCCTCAATATTGGTGTTAAAGATGGTTTCTTCTAAGTTACGGTGACCTACAAACGCACCTGTATTGATGTCGATTGTGGTCATCGCTTCGGTTTGGTCAATAATTAAATAGCCACCCGATTTTAATTCAACTCGGCGCTCTAGCGCACGTTGAGCCTCATTTTCAACGTCGTACAAGTCGAAAATAGGTCTATCGCCAGTGTAGTACTCTAACTTACCGTTCATCTCTGGCACGTATTCTTTGGTAAACTGGTGGAGCTCTTGGAAAGACAGTTTTGAATCGATACGAATGCGATCTAGCTCAGTACCAACAAAATCACGTAATACACGCCTTGCTAACGGCAAATCTTCGTAAAGTACGTTAGATTTGCGTCTTTTCATACGGGACTGAATTTTGTCCCATAGTCTTCGTAAAAACGCAGCGTCTGACTGCAGCTCTTCTTTTCCTACACCTTCGGCAGCCGTTCGTAAAATAAAGCCGCCGTTTTCGTCACAAAACTCTTGTAACAACGACTTCAAGCGCTCGCGCTCAGCTTCCTCTTCAATGCGCTGCGACACCCCAACGTGAGTAACCGATGGCATAAACACGAGGTGGCGGCTTGGAATGGTGATATCTGTGGTTAGCCGAGCCCCTTTGGTACCAATCGGATCTTTAACCACCTGCACTACAATGTCTTGTCCATCGCGCACAAGTTCTCGAATATCTTGCTTTTGAATATTACTGGCTGAGAATTCTTCAGCAATTTCATTGTGAATAACAATGTCTGAAGCATGCAGAAAAGCGGCTTTCTCAAGCCCGATATCCACAAACGCGGCCTGCATCCCCGGCAGTACTCGACTTACTTTTCCTCGATAAATATTACCAACCAAACCGCGTTTGGTATGACGCTCTACGTGTATCTCTTGCAAAATCCCGTTTTCGATTAGCACCACACGAGACTCTGACGGGGTAACGTTTATCAGCAGTTCAGCACTCACGACACAACTCCAAAAGCATTGAGTAATTGGCGGGTTTCATAAAGCGGAAGCCCCACTACGGCGCTTGCACTGCCATTAATTGACACGACAAATTCCCCACCAATTCCCTGAATAGCATAGCTGCCTGCTTTATCGGCAGGCTCTCCTGTCTCCCAGTATGCGTCAATTTGTGCGTCCGTCAATGCCGCAAAAGTAACAAAGGTATGAATTATCTCGGTTTGCTGGTGTTTGTTGCTTAAAACACTCACCGCCGTAAGTACTTCGTGGGTTTTCCCAGACAACATGGAAAGAATGCGTTTGGAGTCTGCTTTATTTTCTGGCTTTCCTACACTTTGGCCATTGAATGAAATAAGCGTGTCACTGGCCAAAATGACGGTATCGTTTGTCATGTCACTTTGTTCAACAAGGCGCTGTTTTACTGCAAGCGCTTTTTCACTAGCCAAGCGTTCTACCAACGCTTCTGGGGTTTCATCTTGACGCGGTGTTTCATCAATACCGGCGGGAACAATAAGGTGTTCAATACCCATTTGTTTAAGCAACGCGGTACGTCTTGGCGACGCAGATGCTAACACTACTGATTTCGTCATTGTGTTGCCCTGTTAGTGAACGTAGAGAAAAGTTAAGAAATAGAGAACTGACGGCGAGTGCGACGCAGCAACCAAAATACCCAAGGCCATAGCACCATTGAAGTTAAAACAGGCCAGAGGTAATCTACTTGGAAATAAATATCGGTAAGTAAATGCTGCACCCAGAAAGTCAGCAAATGATATAGCGATGAGAGTAATCCGATAATTATCGCCTGCTGCCATACTGAGTAGTTCCGCAAACGTTGGTAGTTTGCTGCGAGCACATAAACACACATACTCAGCCCTAGGCTATGTATGCCAAGAGTTGTGCCCACCAGTACATCAACCGCAATACCGGTAATAAACGCCACGCCCACGTTTACGCGGTGAGGTAATGCCATACTCCAATACGCTAGCACCACCAACACCCAATCGGGTCGATAAACGTCTACTTGAATGGGTAGAGGCACTATTTGAAGAACAAGTGCGATAAGAATACTGGTCCATATAACGAGGTTACGCTTACGCATCATTTGCCTCGCTTGTTTCGCTGCCGTTTTCTTGAAGCTCACTGGCCTTGGATGCACTCTTAGCGTTCCACAATAACAGCAGGTGTCGTAATCTGTCTAAGTTAGCAAGCGGTGATACCACCACGCGGGCAAAGGGCCTGCTTTCATTGCGAATAACGCGGGTCACTTCAGCAACCGGATACCCTTCTGGAAAAACGTTACCCAAGCCAGAAGAAATAAGCACATCGCCAACCTGAATATCGACGCTATGCGGTACGTGCTCTAGATACAGCTCGTTCAACGAACCGCTGCCCGTGGCAATAAATCGAATGTCGTTTCTCAATGAACGAACGGGAATGGCATGGGTTACATCCGCAATAAGCAATACACGGCTGTTGGTAGAGCCTACCTCCATGACCTGCCCGACAATGCCTTCATCGTCAATAACAGGCTGAGATAGATACACGCCATCTATCGCCCCTTTGTTGATAACAATCTGCTGACTGTAGGGGTTCTTATCAACCGCCATAAGCTCAGCCACCATTTTACGAGACTCGGTTCTCACAGGTGCCTGAAGTAGCTCTCTTAGCTGATTATTCTCTTTTTCTAACACCTCAAACTGTTGAAGCTTTTCACTCATCAATAGTAATTGGTCATTCAGCTGTTGATTTTCAGCTAGCAGCTGCTCTTGAGAAGTTAAACGCTGTGCGCTTTCACTTAGCATAAGCCCTGGAAGGTTTGCCAAGTACTGCAAAGGACTCATTAATGAATTCAGATATACCCGCGTTGATTTAAAACCATCGAGCTTGTGGTCAACAAATATCAATACCACCGACAAAACCAATGCCAGTGTAAGTCTATTGTTAAGCGATGGGCCGCGGGTAAAAATGGTGTCCATAATACAAATAAGGCAACCTTAAGGTTGCCTTTCCTGTTTACTCGTAGCTAAACAGGTCGCCGCCGTGAAGGTCAATCATATCGAATGCCTTACCACCTCCGCGTGCTACACAGGTAAGCGGATCGTCAGCAATAACAACCGGAATACCCGTTTCTTCCATCAGTAATCTATCAAGATCTTTAAGCAGCGCACCACCGCCGGTAAGTACCATACCGCGCTCTGAAATGTCTGACGCTAATTCAGGTGGAGACTGCTCTAGTGCAACCATTACCGCTGATACAATGCCCGTTAATGGCTCTTGAAGCGCTTCAAGAATTTCGTTCGAATTCAGTGTAAAGCCGCGCGGCACGCCTTCAGCTAGGTTACGACCACGTACTTCAATTTCGCGTACTTCTTCACCTGGGTAAGCTGCACCGATTTCGTGCTTGATACGCTCAGCTGTTGCCTCACCAATTAGTGAACCAAAGTTACGACGAATGTAGTTAATAATAGCTTCGTCAAACTTGTCGCCACCAATGCGCACTGATGATGAGTACACAACACCGTTTAGTGAGATAATAGCAACTTCAGTAGTACCACCACCGATATCAACAACCATTGAACCTGTTGCTTCAGATACTGGCAAACCTGCACCAATCGCCGCCGCCATTGGCTCGTCAATCAGATACACATCGCGCGCTCCAGCACCAAGAGCAGACTCTTTAATTGCACGTCGCTCTACTTGTGTAGAACCGCATGGTACGCAAACCAATACGCGTGGACTTGGGCGAAGGAAGTTATTGTCATGTACTTGCTTGATGAAATGCTGAAGCATTTTTTCTGTTACGTAGAAATCAGCAATTACACCGTCCTTCATGGGACGGATAGCGCGAATATTTCCAGGAGTACGGCCAAGCATACGCTTAGCTTCTGCACCTACCGCAGCGACACTTTTAGGCCCTGCAGCACGCTCTTGGCGTATAGCTACTACAGAGGGTTCGTTTAGTACAATACCTTGGTCTTTAACGTAAATCAGCGTATTAGCTGTTCCGAGGTCGATGGACAGATCGTTAGAGAACATGCCTCGAAGCTTTTTAAACATGAAGAGTGTATTCCTGTTCTTGTGTTAACGCGTTTTTGCAAAGGTGAGATGGCGACGCTTTAACGTGAAGTCGATATTTATTCGCACACTTTAACAATGGGGGCAAATTTGGGCAAGTAATGGTGTGACTTACCGTTAAAATATCTTCATTTAGGCGCAACTCAAAACCGTGCACAACGCTTCCTTAATTGACACAGTGAGGACTGCTTGCAGACCAAAAGGTTCAATATTTAATGCTAGGCACGCATGCTAGTCATTCCCAATACGCTCGCGTTTATAAATAATATCGTCATTGCCGCGGTAAACACCAAACGTCAATGTAGCAGAAGGAGATTCATCCGCTGCTCCATTTTGACTCCAGTCCCAACGAAGCCAGGCGGGTACTTCATAGGTAACCGAAAAGTTACCTTCGCCATTAGGTGACGATAAACGCATGCCTTCACGGCCTAAATATGCGCCCTGAGATAACGTATTGCCAGTTTGGCTTGACACTAACTGCCCTGTAGATTCGTCAATATCGTTACTATCGAATATTGTGCAGCTATCGGCTGTGTTAATTCGCCAATCACTACCGTCCCAGTATTGTGTTGTCATTGGCAACAATAACGACTCATCTACGCTGCCGTAATTATTGGTTAATGTAGCGCGGCCATATGCGAAATCTAAGTCAGACTCGACGAATGCCAAACAAGGGGCAGTACAGTTGCTGCCATTGAAGGTTGCGCCTTCCAAATGCGATGAGTCTAATGCAAGTACTATTGAGGCTCCCATGTAAGCACCATCTAAGTTTGCGCCAGACTGTCGACTAAATACAATATCATTGTCAGTAAAATCGATAAGCCCCGTGGTACCAGATTGGGGCCATGTCACGCTATCAACATTCACCAAACGATTGTAGGTATTACCATTGTGCTCAAGCTGCATGTTATTGGGGTTAAGTTTATCAAAACCGCCAAAGTAGTTAGACGCTATATCGCCGTTCTGGTTTACCGCTTGAAGCGTATAACCGACGCTATCTAAGGGCTCACCAAAGTAAGTAAAGGCATCACTTACGTTACAGGCAGGGTCAACGTTGCCACTTAACGTAAAATTGGAGGGCGCGAATCGACCTACATTGTTCATTTGCCCAAGTACTGTTGATGAAGCCAAGTAGTTGCTTGATGCACCTATGCTTATAATGCCAACTTCATCATAATTTATCGTGGCATTAACTTGTCCTTCATCGTTAAACACAATGCTGCTATCTCCGCCAAATGTGCCGGTAACCCCAGATGCTGGAAGCTGTAATGTGGGACTAAGGGCTACCGTGCCTGAGAAATGTTCTGCCGTAGTATTGTTTAACAGCGACGTGAAATCATCAGGCACACCATCGCTATTGCTATCTTCACCCGCAACCCACTGGACCGTGCGCAAGCCCACAACAAAGTCCTGACCGGTTAACTTTAATAACGAACCATCGGCGTTGGACGCGGTAGCGTTCGCATTGGTACTCGTCCCAGTATCATCAAGCACGTCTACTGCAATACCAAATGGGCGAACGATAAACGTATTTGATGACCCAGCAACGCTGCTTCTATTGGTAAGTTCTGCTGACAACGATATTTCGCCGGCATCAGGATATTGCACGGTAAATATCGCTTTAGAATCGTTATCGAAAGCTACCGGCACTGTAGAAGGAGAAAGTCCAAGCTCTACGTCGGTATTGTTGTTTGAGAACACGAGCGTTTGGGTGCAATTGCTAGAACTCGCACAATTGTAATTTAGGTCAACATCGACGGTTTGGTTACGCAGTAAATCCGTATTCCCACAGGCTTCTATTGCGTAGGTTTTCGCATTAAAACCTGTGTCAGATGGTTTGCCAGACAATTGGGTTGCTATCGTTTCATTGCCATCGGTAATATTCGCAAACACTAAACCATCAGACTTGAAATCAATTTTACAACTGTTAAGCGACACCTCTTGACCACCGATAAAACAGCGTAGCTGCGACGATGGTGTTTCGCCTGAGGTAGCAAGCGTGGGATCTTTACCTCGAAGACTCTCAATAGTCAGTGACGTTTGACCAACAAAGGTAACCTTATCGTCGGGTGTCCACAAATAATCGTTACCTGCAGTAGGCAGTAAGTTCACCGTTGCTTCTTGGGAGTAAAGCAAGTCACAATTAACGTCGGCGCACGCTTTCAATGTAACCTCTTTAGCTGCACAGCTACTGCCCAAATTATCCGCCATCTCAAAGCGATAGTGGTTCAACACCTCAATAACATCGCGCCCGCAAATGCCAGGAATATTGTTCGGAACATTATTGGCAAGCACGCTCACCGCAGCATTTGCAGTTATCCCGCCGCCTGCAGTAAAGCGGCCAGAAATAGTTTCCCCTGTCACATTAACAAAACTGATATTGCCCGTGGCTATAATCACAGCCTGAGGATTAGTATCATCAATGACAACGTCTCCATCTACATAGATAGCAAGATAAGCACCATCTTCCACAGTAATAGAAGCATTTATCATCGAAAAAACAGTCGACAAGCCACCTGCATTATTTCCCGGGTCGGAAACATAAATTCGTGTTGGTGCTTTTACTGTATATGACCCTGCGGCCATTGTGACCGCCTGGCGGCTAAAGAAATAGTCGCCCGCTAAATCTCCTGCCGTTAGCTCCGGACCGCTGTCATCAATAGAAATAGTGGGAATAGCACGCGCTTGCGACGCACTTAATGCGTCTAAATTTGATGCGAAGCAGGCAACAGCATTTTCACCACATTTTGGAAAGTTTGGATTGCCTTGTCCTTTGTCGCTACGCACACTCGTGGTCGTCAATCGCCCGTTATTTTCATCAAAAATTCGACTTTTTGAAGCGAGGTATATCTCACTACCACTGAATGTAGCTAATGCCCCTGGAAAAGCCACGTCACAGCTTGGTAAATCACCGCTGAATACAAACTCATTCGTCATCGCAATGATGCTTGCTTCTTCTTCAGTATGATTTCGTTCAGAGTCTAAGCTGCGGTCTTCATCAACGCGAAGCCCTATTCTAGTTTTATTGATTCCGCAGCTTCTAAGCCAACCTCCATCACTACCGTTACGAGAAATTTTACTTGCCGCAACAAGTGGAGTTTGACTGTATTGATTTTTGAAGTTATTCCTAAAACAGCCATCATCCCACCCCTGAATAAGTGGATCGGCGAAGAATGCCTCCCACTCCACTTCAACACCATTATCGTCGAAAAACGAGCGAGCAGAGCCTTCGGTTGTCGCCATATAGGCTATGGTTTCATTACGCGTGACTTCTTGATAAAACGTTTCTGACGCCTCTAGCGCAATGAAATAAGCTTCATCTAGCTGCGGTATTGGTGGCACCTGATTACTACCCACGTTGTCATACTTAGCCGCGACGGTTAAAAACGGAAGTAAGTAGGTGTTAGGCGGTTTTTTACCTTTTACGTCTACCTGATTATTTACGGTTTGAATGGAATGAAAAAATACAGGCTGCTCGCCAAAATCTGTTACTAAGGGAACTTGAACGTATCGTGACTCGTCGGTGCCCGAGAGTCGCCCTGGTTCAAACCAAGGCGAATTTGGTGATGCCTGCACCGTATTACCGCCCACATCCATTTTACCTACTTCAACAATGTCGCCATTGGGAAACTCGTGAACGCCGTAGGCAATTGCAAGGTAATGAGCCCCCATTGTGATATGCGGGCCGTCCTCACCTGATGGCTCTAACGGCAGCGCTTCAAAGCCGGTACGTGTGACATTTCTAATTTTTACGATGGCTGGATTATTGCCTTGGTTAGTAGATAACATAAAAACCGCAGGCGGCTCATCGTAAACCTGAGAAAAGCTAATGGTGGTCCACTCGGCTTTGTTGTACGTGTTTTGAAGTTCTATAAAGCGCCCCTCTATTTGCGGCACGGCCAATACGATAGAAGAGGTAAGCAAAGCTAATACAAAAAGCCCTAATCGGAAAGGTGAGAGAACGCGCATTAATTTTCCTGCCTTACTTCAACAACAACACTGCGCGACGTAGTTAATTGGCCAGTATCGCACGCTGCTGTAGATTCTAGTTGATAAATGTCCACTACGCCTGCCGGAACTTCTGGTTCAACAACGTCGTTTTCAATGGCGCACGACAAATTGAACCTACAATACGTAAATAAATTCACCTGAACTTGGGGCACGGCGGAACATTTTTTATTGAGCGTGTTTCCACTTCCATCCTGCATTCTAGTTTCTGTGCTTTGCACAACGCTTTGCAGGGCCAACTCCATGCCGCTTTGTGCTGCTAGATAAGCTTGTGCACCAAGATATTCAATAGACTGTTGTCGCACATTCGAACTAATTTGATTTGATAAGCCAATACCCAAACCAAGCAATACAAGGCTTATAATTACGGCAACAATAATGGTTGAGCCATTTTGCTTTTTAAATGAGGGTGGAGGCTTTCTCCACTTAGCACGTGAAGTATTAAGGAACATTGGGGAAATGTACCTCATGTAGTACTGAAAGCTGTTCGTCATCGCTTCCTTGTAGTGTTATCTGCAGCTCAATTAGACCATTTTGACGCAAGCCTGCGGTTACCACATTCGCGCTCCATTGCGAGACACCAGTAATCAACAAGCCGTCTACACCATTTTGCGTTCTAACTAACGATTCACCCTGTGCGGTTGCCTGTTGGCATACTGATACGATTGGCTCAGGGACAAAAAAGCGTTTGCCAGGCGAAGTCTGCGTTACCGGTGAATTCAATGTGAAGTCGAACTGTCTTGCACTACTTGGGGCTTGTGATGCAGTGGTAATACTGCTGATAGTTCTACCGTTATCAGTTACGCTTTGTGGGCTTGTGGGGAAGACAACGAGCGTGTCTCCAGCGCTAATTTGATTGTCGAACACCACCGTGTGCATGGGGTTGTCGAAGGCATCATTTACATAGGTACCACTGCCTTTAATTGGATAGTAGGTTAAACAACCGAGCGTGGCATCGAATGACACCGAATTAGGTACTATATTACGAAGCTCTTTTTCTAACCGCAAAATAGCAAAACGAGCGTCAGCTACTAGCCTGCCGCGCTCTGCACCCGAGATGTATATTTGAGTGCTTATTGAAATGACTTGCGCAATTGAAACACTGATAATCCCCAGAATAACAATTACTAATATCAACTCTATCAGCGTAAAACCGTTTACTCTTGAGTGGCTAGACATTAATAGCTACCTCGATAAGCACTAAAACGGTATATTTGGCCGTCGGGCACTGTTACTGCTAAGTCTATACGTTTGAACGTATCCCCGTCAGATGCTGTGGCGGTATTGAAGTCACTGTCGTACTCAACGGCAACAGCATAGCTAAAGCCAGTATATATGCCCCCTACATCAGCAACGTTAAAGCCGTTATAGTCGTCTACATCATCGTAATCGGCTTCGTTAGCTTCCTCTGGCCCAAGAGTAGATGAACATGTGCCTTTTTCGTTACATGTCTCAAACGGCGGCCCTCGGTCACTCCCTTCGTCAAACGAGCGACTAAGAATATCGTTCATTATCGATTGCCCTAGCTTTGCCGCCTTTACCTCGCGAAGAGGCTCAGCCGTTTGCGCTGCCTGCGGCGCGATTAACGACAATACAAGCGTTAGGCTTATTGTAAACACAACAATACCAACCACCAGCTCAAGTAAGGTAAAGCCTTTGTGTATTGATAACACCTTAGCAGGCATAAATTGCCCCTTCTTGTTCTAGGCATACCGCAAAACTACCTACACTTATGCGGCACGTACCTGAACAGGCAATATTCGTTGGCTGACCTAAGTTATTAAACTGAATTTGTGAAAACGTAGCGTTGTTTTCGTCAGTGGTAACAAAGGAAAAATCGGTACCTGTACTACTGATCACTTGGTCAGCATCAAAGTTAGTAGACAAGGCTTGGGAACAATCGTGAGAAGCGGGTGGAGCGACAACTGTCGCGGTAATTTTTACGCAGCTGGGGTCGTTAACATTTTGCATAGCGCGAAGCTGCATATTGCGCGTGAACTGAAGTACTCGGTCGCGCAGAGAAACAGCTTCTTCAAGATCACTACCTAGAAACCGGGGTGTGACAGTGACTGCCAACACCCCTATAACCAAAATGGTTATGATAAGTTCTACAAGTGTAAAACCGCGTTTCTTCACATTACTGAACGCAAGTATTCACAACAATGGTTGGACGTACGTCAGCTGCAGTTGTATTTGTGTACTCAACTGAGCATGCTGCACCATTTGCTGTTGGAGGCGTTGAAGCGTAGTCACCAAAAGCTCTTGAGTAGATCAGAATGGCGTTTGGCGTACCTGACACTGTCGCTGTACCAAATTCGTTAGTAAAATCAGCATCTAGGATGCCCGTGAAATTTCCACCTGTTGCGGCATCAGGGTAACCAAATACCGTTGTTACAGTCGTACTTGAACCAACATTAACAGAACCAGTAGCTGCAGTTTGACCTGCTATAAGTGCCTTACCGTAAACCACTGATGAAGCTGACTCAAGCGACCCTGCCACACCTTGCAGAACTGCATCTCTGGCGTCGTCTTGAAGATTCAAAAATCTTGGCGCAGCCGTTACCGCCAAGATACCAAGTAGTACAATTACAATGATAAGTTCGATAAGGGTGAAACCCTTTTGTGTCGATAATTTTTGCATAGCTTTACTTCCTAATAGTTATTTTTAAAACACTGAAACCTGGCCAGTGGCAGGGTTATATATAAATCCGTCGTAAATTGTTCCGTCAGGTGTACCGTTAGATGGCGCCTGATTGTTAGGCAATCCCATAGATTCAACAAGGTAATAAACACACGAGATGTTGGCACCGGTGGCATCGGTACGTACCAGATAGCGGAACTGCACTACATCGGCGTCATTTGTTGAAATAGTATTGGTTGGTGACGACTGTAAAATGAGGTCGAACACATTTTTACATTCTTGCTCGTTAACCGTGGTTAGCAGTGTGCTGCCGTTGATACTACCTGTAGGGTAACCAATCGTGCCGTCAACACCTACGAGAGTTTGGTCATAGGTAACAACTGTACTGTTTGCGCCATTGTTTCCACTGGGGCGACCTTCTACCTCCCATTGGGCGCGAACCAAGCCGACGGCGGCCGCAAAGCCACCCGCAACACCTTCTACGCTGGCTTCTCTTGCCTCGTCTGTAACATCAATGAATCGCGGCAGTGCTGTGGCTGCCAAAAGGCCCAAGATTATTACAACAATGATAAGCTCTATTAGCGTAAAGCCTTGTTGTCTTACATTCATATACTCTCCTTAAGCGCCCATAAAATATATCTGTTACAGTCACAGCTCATTTACTTTACCGTTTGCTGCACTGTAACTAAACCACGGCTCACCTTTTAAGTAATACGCACAATACAGCATTTCGTTCTGATAAGTATCGTCAACGTATATATCTGCTGGTGAATTTACTTGCTGCACGTTAGCCATATAAAGCAGCTGCTCACATGCACCCTTTGACGTATCTTCCATGCCTTGCGGCCAACCATTGCTATTCACAGTAACCAAAGTTCCTGCGCCTTTATTTTGTTCAATGGCACCATCTTCGCGAAGCTGTGTGTCGTAAATAAAGACTTCTGCTTGTTTACGCTTTATCCATTGTGCTCGCACTATCATAATTGTGCGCTGAAACTGACCAATAGCGTTTTCTCTGCTGACTTTGTCAGCTTCATCAATGATGGGCGTTGCGTAAAACACGTAAGTAGAGCCAACAACAACCAGCACCAAACTAATAATTAAGAAATTTAGCAGGCCGCCTCTCACTTTTGCCATGCTAGCCGCCCTTAACCGCCGACATCATGTTCCACATTGGCGTAAATATACCCAATGCAAGCACCAGTACCATCACAGCAACAAAACCAATCAAAATAGGTTCAATTTTCGCCGTTAAACTTTTGAGGTCAAAATCGACCTCGCGTTCATAATAATCAGCACTTTCTTCAAGCAGAGGCTCTAAACGCCCGGTCTCTTCACCCACTGCTACCATTTGCAGGACCAGTGTTGAAAACAATTCGCTGTTTTTAGACACCCTTAACAGGCTCTCACCCTTCTCTATGCCCTGCCGCATTTCTCTTATGCGCTGCTGCATAAAGGCATTATCTACGGCGTCAGCCGTGAGAGATAACCCCGCGGTAAGCGGCACACCTGCGCGCAATATCATAGAGAAACTGCGGCTGTACCTTGAGAGTAAAGATCGCTCAATAATGCTCCCTACAACAGGCAACTTTAGTTTAATTCTGTCCCACTTAAGGCGCCCAGCTTCGGAATTAACATATTGTTTTATCATAACTATTGCAGCGACAATACCAATAAGTAAAGCCCACCAATAGTTCACAAAAAAGTCAGATGTCCCGATTAATACACGCGTCATAATAGGAAGCTCAGTATTAAACCTTTCAAACATTTGAGTGAAAACTGGCACTACAAATAAATTTAAAATAAACATCGCAATAACAAGTGCAATAATCACAAACGTTGGGTATCGCAATGCAGATTTAATACGTTTACGCGTTTCCTGTTCTCTCTCAAAATACAACGCAAGCTGTAAAAACACATCGTCTAGCTTACCGGTGTTCTCACCTACCACGACGACAGAAATAGTAAGGCGAGTAAATATTTTTTCGTACTTCGCCATTGCCGCCGATAAATTACGGCCTTGTTCCAGTTGTTCGGCAATGTCTTTTAGAATCTCTTGAAAACGTTTGTGGGAGGCGTTTTCACTCAAACCCTTGATGGCACGAATAATAGGTATTCCAGCCTTTAACAATGAATACATTTGTCGGGCGAAAATGATGAGCTCATCAATGCCTACTTTTTGCTCGAATAAGCTAGCAACCGAGAAAGCTTCTCCGTTTGATGCACTGCCTTTTTTAGCCTCAGTAATGCTAATAGGTACAACATTCTGTGCAAGTAACGCTTGAGCAGCCGCTTGAGAAGACGCCGCTTCAATCACACCGTTTTGAGCGCCTCCTTGTGCTGTTTTTCCCGCGTACTTAAACTGTGGCATTAGTGATTCACAACCTCAGGCACGAATTCTGCCACTTTAAATACTTCATCTAATGATGTTTTTCCTTCAGCCGCATAACCTAAGGCCATGTGCGAAAGCGGCACAAAATCTTTATTCGCTTTTGTCGCGTTAACAAAGCCTTGTGTATCGTCGTCACGTAGCGCGTCCATCATGTCTTCGTTCATTTCCAAGAACTCAAACACACCAATTCGACCTTTATAACCTGTTTGATTGCAGCTATTGCAGCCTCGACCAGTGTAGAAAGTAGCCTCGCCTAATTCAGGTTTGAGGTAGCGCACCCATGTTTGCTCTTGAGGTGTGGGAGCCTTCTCTGTTTTGCAGTTTTCGCAAATACGTCGCACAAGCCGCTGAGCCAATACACCACGTAGTGAAGTTGCCACAAGATACGGCGCAGCGCCCATATCTATTAAACGAATGGCGCTGGTTACCGAGTCGTTAGTATGCAGTGTACTTAATACCAAGTGCCCCGTTAGTGCGCCTCGAAGTCCTATCTCCACTGTTTCTTGGTCACGCATCTCACCCACCATGATAATGTCGGGGTCTTGACGTAGTGTGGTACGCAGAATCGCCGCGAAATCTAAACCAATTTTGGCATTTATTTGTACTTGGTTAATGCGCGGAAGGCGGTATTCGATAGGGTCTTCTACCGTGATTATTTTAAATTCTGGTTTATTGAGTTCACTAAGTGCGCCATAGAGTGTGGTTGTTTTACCCGAGCCGGTTGGGCCGGTTACCAAAATCATACCGTGAGGTCGATTTATCGCTGCCCTAAACTTTTCAGCCATTTCCTTTGGCATACCAGTTTGATCTAACGTAAGTAGACCTGCCGACTGGTCTAGCAAACGCATTACAACGGCCTCGCCATTGGCTACAGGCATGGTTGACACCCTCACATCAAGTGAGTGTCCTTTCACTTTTATGTTAAATCGACCGTCCTGTGGAATACGCTTTTCACTGATATCCAGTCCTGACATCAGTTTCAGTCTTAAAACCAAAGCAGAAGCAATTTTTACTTGGTCAAGTGTGTTTTCTTGAAGCACACCATCGACGCGCTGACGGATACGAAGGGTTTTCTCATCAGGCTCAATGTGTATATCTGATGCACGCACCTGCACGGCGTCTTCAAATATTGAATGCAGCAGTTTTACCACGGTCGCGTCAGATGTGGTCTCATCAAGCGCTGAGAGTTCAAATTCTGTGTCGTCGTCGTACTCTTCACCCAGTTTTTCTGCAAACGAGGCAATATCTTGTGTACGCCTGTACACCGAGTCGAACGCCTCCAGCATTTGATGTTCTTGTACAATGGCCAGTTCAATATTTCGAGGCGCAACTAATGGCCCCAGCTGATCAAGGCCGCCTAAATCGGTCGGATCACTCATGCCTATCAGCACTTCTTGATCATCGGCCTCCAGCACAAGTGCGCGATAACGCCTAGCATAGGTTTCTGGAATAATCTGAGCTTGCTCAGGATCAATGCGACGCTGTGTAATGTCTAGGAACGGAATATTGAGCTGTTGTGCCAAAAAGCGTAATAGCTGAGGCTCACTGATATATCCCAAGTCAATTAACGTATCACCCAATTTTCTACCAGATGTGCGCTGTGCCGATAACGCATTATCAAGTTGTTCACTAGAGATAATGCTTTCGTGCACCAGAAGGTCGCCCAATCGCATTTTTAATCGAGGTCGCATTAACGTTGCTCCTGTAAAGCTTGTAGTCGCGCAGTGGCGTATTGCGCCGACGCAGAAGAAATGCCGCCCAGAGAAAGCGCACGTTCATACGCGATAGCGGCCTGTTGTGCTTGTTCTAGCGCGTCTTGGTTTATACCCAGCGCCAGCCACCATTTACCGTTATTAGGGTCAAGCTGGGTCATTGCGCTGAAGGCAGATACGGCTTGGCGAGGCTGATTTACTGCCTGAGCAGATGTACCTTTAAGAATAAGATAGTCGCTTCTTCTTTCATTAAGCGCCTGTGTATCAAACGTATCAGGCATGATATTCAACACTTCTTCAAAGCGATTTTCACCAACCAATATTTTGGCCATCAATTCGCGCCATTCAAGATTAGTTGGCGCAGCAAGTACACCGTCAGAAAGCACTGACAGCGCCCGCATACTATTGCCCTGACCGTAATAGAGCGCTGCCAGTTGCTTTCTGGCTTGTTCATTTTCAGCATCAGCAGTTAATGCCAGAAGAAAGTTTTTCTGCGCATCATCGTACATACCAAATTCATAGGACTTCATGCCTGCTTGATAGTGAATGTCGCTTTGTTCGGCGGGTGTTTTTGGCCTTACCGCTGATGAGGGTTCACGAATTACAATACCTTCAACAGGCGCAATCACCTCTTGAACGGGTTCCGAATTCGTAGCCTGTGGTGGCACAGACGATGCAGAATTTGACGCTTCAACAAACGTATCGCCTGCGTCATCTTGCTCAACCGGGGAAGGAGCTACTTGCGCGGTAAGTGGCGGTTGTGCTTCGTCGCTTTGAGTTTCTGCTTCCTCAAAGGCTTGTTCAGCAACCGAAACAGCATTCGCCCTTAAGGCTAGATCTTCTGGAGGTAGTGGACTTGTTCGAAGACCTTCCATCGCCGAATCACTGTTTAATGCGCTATCTACTGCTGGTTGATTAGTTTGCTTGCTCGACGGTAATTCACTACCCTTCGGTGCATCGTTAGCTAACGTTAAACTTGTTTGTTCGCCTTCATTAGCAACAGGCAGTATGGCGTCGCTCTCATTTGTTTTATCACTCACTAAAAAGTACGCTGCAGCCAAGGCAACTACAACAATCACCCCAAGTGCAATGCGCAGTGTTGGTCGCTGCTTGGGCAGCTGCACGGTAGGCGATAAACCAAAATCATCAGATTGATTACGCTCATCAAGCGATTTAAGGGTGTCGTTTAGAATGCTCATGACAGCCCCTTATAAACGTTAAATGAAAGCAACACAGCAATAAGTACCAGTGAAAAATAAACAAAGCGAGTATTGGGAAGTAATCTGTTTTTGCAATCTTCCGTGTCGAGCACTGCGCTTAGCATATGCGCCCAACTAGCTCGCTCTTTTCCTTGGCCGTAAGCGCGTAAAAGTATTTTATGACACACTATATTCACTAAGCGTGGTGTGCCCTTCGTTGCAATTGCAATAACATTGCGAATTCCTTGCGGAATGATATGTTCGCTACCACCAGCAGTCGTTAGCCGATGCCCGATGTAATACGCCACCTCTTGAGATGACATGGTTCGCAGCGTGTAAGAAAAGCTAATGCGCTGTCTTATTTGACGCACTTTTGGGTTGGCTAAGTTGTGATCTAGCTCTGGCTGCCCGAATAATACAATTTGAAGCAGTTTACTTTTCTCTGTCTCTAAATTGCTGAATAGGCGCAGCATTTCTAACGCATCCCAACTTAGCGACTGTGCTTCGTCGATAATGAGGACCGCTTGTCGATTTTCTTTTCTCAACATCAACAGGCGTGCTTCAATGGCGTTGTGAAGGTTTTGGCGTACACTGTCATCTTCGGTATTAACGCCCAACTCTTTTGCAAAGGCCATCCTTAATTCGTCAGGCGACAAGTAAGGGTTAGGCAGGTAACAAGCAACAAACTTATCATTTAAGTGGTTGATAAGCTTTCGGCATAACAAGGTTTTACCTGTGCCGACCTCTCCCGTTACTTTAATAAAGCCCTCAGACATACTCAGTGCTGAAAGGATAACTTTTAACGCTTCATTATGCGGCGCTAACGCACAGAAAAACTCTGTATTCGGCGTAAGCGAAAACGGCATATCGTTGAAGTGATAAAAGTCGAGGTACATAACTTAGTTTCTATACCACTGGTCAAGCAATGACTGTGTGCGCTTACGCTGCTTTTCCCACGAGTCTGGCTGCACAACAGACGGGCGAATTAAAATAACTAACTCTCGCTTGGTTTGCGTTTTCGCAACATTCTTAAACAGATTACCAAACACTGGTATATCACCTAAAAATGGGGTTTTCGACTCAGTATCGTTAGTTACTGTTTCCATAAGCCCACCAATAACCACAATCTCACCGTCTCGAGCTCGAATCACGGTATCTGATTCACGAATATTGCTTTGCGCTAGAGGCAATTGAATTTGCTGCTCACCCACTTGAATCACTTTAGTCTGCTCTGCCGTTTCGGTTACCGATGGGTGTACGTGAAGGATAACTGAACCAGAGCGGTCTATTTGTGGCGTTACATCAAGAGCAATACCCGAGAAAAACGGTGTAAGTTCAATGTCGTTGTCGTTTTGTGTGTTCGCCGCATTTAACTGCTCGCTGGTAGACACGTCGGTAACAAAGTATTCGTCCTGCCCTACCTTGATTACTGCTTTCTGGTTATTGGTTACAGTAACTCGTGGGTTACTAAGCATCTGCACGTCGCCCTGCGTTTGCAGCAGGTTAATAACACCGTCGAAATCACCGGCGGCGATACGAAGCGTGGAAACTCCGCCTATGTCGGTGCTGATTGCGTTACCAATTCCATTTACTGCGTTTATAGCGGGGTCGATACCTGCTGGCGTATTGGCGGCAAAATTCGTGGCTAGCGCACCACCACTAAAACCAAAATTCGCTCTTCCAGTAAGACCGCTTGCTATTCGGTCCCAGCGAACGCCTTGTTGATAGCCGTCGTTAAGCGTTACTTCTATAATTCGCGCCTCTAATACAACTTGGCGCTGAAGGCTCTCTTGGCTTTGCGTTAAAAAGTCTTTCACTACCGCAATTTCGCTAGGTAACGCTCTTATGGTCACCAAGCCAGCCTGCGGTGACACTACTACATGACGCCCCTCTTCTGGCGGCAGAAGTATTGCTAGAGCCTCTTTGAGGTCCTCCCAAAAATCGTTTTCACTGGTAGTTTGAATGTTTGAGCCGTTAAGCTGTTGAATGTTGTTACCAACACCGCCTAAACCGCCAACACCAGCACCTTGGCCACCTATACCGTTACCAGCAATGTTGTTATTGCCATTTATGCCACCGTTATTACCGCCGTTATTTTGATTTTGCTCGCTTACGCCACCAGCAATAACGCTGACATTTGATAAGCCAAACCGCTTAATCATAAGGAAATTAACAGGGATAGACTCAGTTTTTAACTGAGAAGGCATAACTTGGATGACCTTGCCTTCCATGAAAACATCAAGCGGGTACATGCGAGAAACAATCTTTAACACATCGTCTAACGCCACTTCTTTAAGCGTTAAACTTATTTGACCTGCAACTTGCGGATGCACGGCTACGCTGTAAGGCGTACCTTCAACTAAAGCATCGAAGAAGGGTCGAATATCAACATTGCTTGCCGACACATCAAACGTGGTCGCTGCAGCCTGCATAGGCAAAGCCTTGTAACGCGAGACTTCAGATAACAACTCTTGATTGAAATCAGGTGGTGGAGGTGGTGTGTCGTTGTTTAGCTGCTGTGGTTGATTAAGTTCATTTCGAATATGAGGTTTAACCTCTTCACCCACGCCATACGATTTGCAACCTGCAACCGTGAAAGCCAAGCTTATGAACAATGCTTTGATAATGTCGCTATTTTTTAATTTCATAGGTGTACAGTTTTAGTGTTTGTTGCTCGCGTCCATCACTGATAACAACGTCTTTAGCATTTATTTTTAAAATCGTAAATTCGCCAACAGTGTCACCCTGACGATACGACTTACCTGAGATAACGGCTGTCTTGCCATCAGCACGTTTGAAAATAGATTGCAGTGCTAGTTCGCCAGCCACAACATTTCGGGAATTACTTACGCCGCTTGCAGTTACAGCGGGCTTTGTTGGATCAACTTCTGCCGCAGTAGCAACGGCAGTAACGCCAGCGACGAGCGCTAGCACCACACCATAGGTATACAGGCGGTTAAAGTGAGATAAAGGTTTCATTATTACTTACCGTTGCCAACGCTAGGCTTAGTTGAGCTTTAGGGTATTCAGTCACGCTGTATGAAAAGTCGGTAATAACCACTTTTTCTGGTGCAGCTTGCAAGCGAGCCAGATAGTCTTTTAAGTTAAAGTAGTTACCTTCAATAATAAGCGTCATATTGTGCCTAAATAGGGTGGCACTTTTCCCATCATTTTCGCCAAATCGCAGTGTTGTTGTTGGCAGCACATCAAAACTAAGCAGCTTAATGTCACCCTGCTGGTCAAGTAAAGTCATCAAAAGCGCAGGCATTCTATCTGCGGCCACGAAACCATCGTTCAACCTTGAAAGCTTGTTATCGATTTCAAGAAGCTTTTTACGTGCTCCGTCTAGCTGCGCTTGAGCTTGTTTGGCATAGTCGACTGAAAGCGCCTCATTCAGTGCATCTCGCTGAAGTAAAAGACCGTTGTATTCAATATCTTTGCGCGCTAAATTCTTGCCAGTTGCAGACATTGCGTCTAACGCTGGCGCTATCCCAAACCAATAGAACAAATACACGATAAGACCAAAGCTTACCCACAAGACCATTTGTTTTTCACGATCTTGCAGTGCTGAAAACTTTTCAGAGAGCTGCTGATACTGACTCATTCGTCTCTCCTTCAAAGTCGGTCGAAATAACAAACGTTCTTACGCGTTCTTCATCAGGCACCTGCTCAAACTTAACATGAGAAAAAGCTTTCCCTTTAAAAAAGGGAGACTGCTCGAGCTGTTCTAACCATACAGGAATAGCGGCAGGCGTAATGGTTTCTCCCGTTAAACGCACTTTAGAGGTATCAATTTCAATGTGCGTCAGCCACAAATCATTGTGATGGTAGTTAGCAAGGTCTCGCATAATCTCAACAAACTGCGTTGCATCGTGAGAAAGCTCGCCACTGTCAACAAACTCAAATAACGCTTCTCTGTTCTTTATCTTTACCTGCAGGTCTGATAGCTGCGCTTCAAGTGCAGTAATGTCGCGCTTTTGCTCAAGCTGAGTTTTTAGCTGCGCTAGTTCATTGTTCAACGCGGCTGACTCAGCGGCACGCGCTTTCAACTTAGCATCTTGATTACTGGCCAAAACATTTAAAACAATGGTAACGGTCAGCATAACTAAAAATGCACCGCCATTAACCCACAACACCTTTTCAAAAGGCAGTTTTTCCTTTTGCGGTTTTAATGATTCTTGATAGAGGTTAATCGTACGTTTCATTGCACTTCTCTTGAGGCGACTAGTGCACTAGCAAGTGCAAAGTGACATGTCGATTCAACTACGTCTGATAAATCCAGGTGGGAGTTAAACACGCTCATTGCTGCTGGCTGAAACGGTTTTAAGCGTTCTATAACCGGTTCACAGTCAAACTGCGTTTTAAACAGAATTTCTTTTAAAGGTGGCTGTTTCAACTGCGATTCATAAAAGTCCATCGAGCGCTGTATTTCTAGCCCCAATGTATCGCTCACCTGAGACATGTCTGCCATTTCGTTAAACTTTTTCACAAAACCACGAAGTCGTCTAGCCAACCAAATGGCACCTGAGCGCACAATCATCAAAAAAGGTTCGCTGTTAGGCTCCTGCACAATCAGCAAACGCGCGTAGTCGTCCTCTGGCGCCATTTCAGCAACCAGTACTTCCTTGGTGTGAATGTGAGTTAGCCGTTTGTCTTTTTGCTTTACAAACGAGGCAGATAAGGCAGCCAGTGGTGCTTTTTCAGATGCAAACACGTCTATTTTGGTTTCGCCTGTTCTGCTTTTCACAGGGTAATCAACGTAGTCGACAACCATGTTGGCAGCTTCATAAGGGACAAGGTCGCCAAGCGTCCATGGCAGCGCTGAAGCAATGTCATCTTCAGGTACTTCAGGTTTAGTAACTTGTACCATGTGATACATTTCTTGAGACAGTACTACTGATACATTGCAAGTACCTTCAACGCTTTCAAGAATAGTAGTAAGTTGTTGTTCTAATGGAGTATTGACATTAAAGTCTCGTGTATCCACAGCATTAATGACCGCACTGCCTGAGCTAATATCGATAGCGACAAGGTGAAGATGGGAAGCACAAACGGAAACCCCAACAAACACTGAAGATGTTTTGTTTTTTGAAGAAAATAGGCGAATGGGCATTTATAGAGTTCTTTTCGTCTCAAACGCATTAATTATTGTAATCACAATACCTTACCACACGTTGTACAAACACGACACCATCTAAAAAGTAGACTAATTGTGTACAAAGAACAACTTTGTAGATTAGTAATTCTTAACGTTGATGCCCTTGCAAACGCTAGCTTAGAGCAACATTGACGCACACTAACTGAACGTTAGGTATCGAGTTCTGATGTTTCACCTGAAGCAGGAAAATAATCGAATTGTGGCCCACGACTCAAACTGTAGCGGCACCAGTAAGTCTGATCAGGCTCCTCACTCTGAGAGTAAAAACGCGCATGCACTTTGAAACCGTCGACGCTGAGTTCGTCTCCCGTTAATGCCGTCCACAGCTTTTCGCATCCGTTATCTGTCATTTCACCGCCTGGCCAGCCATGATGATTCATAGGAACTGGACGTCTACTTGTTTCACGTCCATCGCGGTCATAATGCCTTAGCATAATCATCGAAGAGGGTTGCTGTACCTTCCACTGCCAATGCGACGATATAATACGATGCTCGAACTGCATCATTCTTTTTTTGAAGGCCTTTAACGTGATATCGGTCTCATCAGATTTAAATGTAGTAGCAAGAACACTTATAAAAGCTATAAACGCTATTATCACGCCCACCATCAATAGACCTTGACGTTGAGAAAGGCTCTTTTTGTGTTTTTTCATTATTTTCTTTTCCGCCAATATTTACTCTGAGAAAAAGAGTAAATTACCACCTGTCTATATATCGGCATTGTGACGAAAACTTGAAGCAGCATCAGGTTTTTGCAGTATTTATATCGCTCAGTCTGACGATTTTACCAATGTAGTAATACCCCAAAAGTCACCACTTTTGGTTTTCAGGTGCCATCCTTTTTTTGTTAGCTGCCTGCGCGTAAAGTAATTTGTCATGCCGTGGCCAAACAATACTATTCGGTTATGGCTACTGCTTAATGTGTCAACATGGTCAGCCAATGCTATCGTGCGGTTTTTAGCCTCATCAAAGCTCTCAAATCGCCCTTTTAGCCCAGCAAACCATAGAGCGCGGCATAGCAACACCCAATGCCATGCTTTCAGTCTTAACGGCATTTTATAGTAAGGGATATCCATTTCTTTAAGATTCGAACACGTTTCGTTGATGTGTTGTACCCCATAGTGCTCTGCTGACAGCTGTGCTCGTAATAACGGGCTCACAATTATGTAGCTATTCTTAAGATGTGTTTTCGTTGAAGGGTTACTCGCTGGGTCTAGTGGTGATGAATTATAGTTTCTCACCCAGTTGGTATATTCAGCGGCATTCACGATGTCGTTATGCGCAGAGAGTGGCTTACCATGACGGATAAAAACCACCTCTTTTTGATGTGCGTGTTTCATTACGTCCCTGTACTTTCTAACCTACTATTGCTTACGCTGTTTCGAGCGTGGCAGTTTCAGTTGACTCTCCATAAACAGCGCTACTTATATAATCAGCTAACACATGCTTTTCGGCTTCTGACAAACGCAAGCCATGTTTTGTGCGACGCCATAGCACGTCATCCACCTTTTTAGCCCACTCATAAGCAATAAGGTAATCAACCTCGGCCTTATACAACATTGCCCCGAAATCTTGGCCTAGGTCTTCTATACTTCGTGCATTCCTTAGAAACTTGATGCACAGCAAGCCATATTGTTTGGCATAACGCTCTGCCAATGGCACTGGCAACCATGGGAAATCATTTGTTAGCTTGTCGACAAATTTTTCGTGGCTTTCGAACGCACCACCCGGTAATGGTACTTCTTTGGTCCATGCTTTTTTTGCTTTTGGAAAACACGTTACCAACTTATCAACTGCGTGCTCTGCAAGCTTTCTGTAGGTTGTAATCTTACCGCCAAAGATATTTAGCAGAGCAGGCTCGCCCACACTACCTTTCAATTCCACTTTATAATCGCGCGTAAGTTCCTGCGCCGACGCATTTTTCTCTTCCAATAATGGACGCACACCGCTGTAGCTGTGCACAATATCGTCGCGTGAGATTTTTGATTTAAAGTACTTATTCACCACTTCAATCAGATAGCTAGTTTCTTCATCTGAAATAGCGGCATCTGAAGGGTTACCCGTAAAATCTTCGTCAGTAGTACCTACTAGCGAAAAATCTCCTTCGTATGGAATAACGAAAACAATACGACCATCTTCATTTTGAAGAATATAGGCTTCTTCTGTGTCATAAAGCTTAGGCACGATGAAATGACTGCCTTTTACCATTCTCATGGCATTTGGATTATTAACATTTTTCAAGCGATCGAGGAAAGATACAGCCCAAGGGCCAGCTGCATTAACAATAGACTTAGCTTTTACTGTAAACGTTTTCCCACGTTCTTCACGAAGAGTGACTAGCCAGAGATCTTCTTGCCTCTCTGCACTCACGCATTCAGTGCGGGTGAGAATATCAGCGCCTTGATCCTGAGCGGCCAAGGCGTTGAGCACCACCAAACGAGCATCATCTACCCAGCCGTCAGAGTATTCAAAGCACGTTGAAATGGTGTTCACCAAAGGACCGTTAGCTTCTGTTTTTAATCTGCGTGAACGCGGTAACACATTACGCTTTGCAAGGGAGTCGTAAAGGAACATGCCAATTCTAATCATCCATGCCGGACGAAGATGCTTCTGATGTGGAAGCCTAAAACGCAATGGCCACATAATGTGCGGCGCTTTTTTCAGGAGTACTTCACGCTCTGCAAGTGCCTCTTTTACCAAACGAAACTCATAATGCTCAAGATATCGTAGACCACCGTGAATAAGCTTGCTGCTTGAAGACGACGTTGCGCCGGCCAAGTCTCCTTTTTCACAAAGCATTACCGACAAGCCTCTTCCAGCCGCATCAACAGCCACGCCAACACCGTTAACGCCGCCGCCTACCACTAGCGTATCTATCACGTTTTCGTTTTGATTACTCTGACTCATTGTTCGCCCTTGTTATGGCTTGCTCATAATTTGGTTATTTGACAACCAAAATGCACTTAAGTCAATACAAAACGAAAATAAACGAACATTAAAGAAAAATTAAGAAGCCAAATTAAATGAAGAGTAATACTGTGAAAAAGCAGGAAGTAAAAAGATAAAAAACAAAGAACGCACAGAAATTAGTGCTCTCTGTGGTTTATGCAGATACGTTAGATGACGAATATGACAACGAAGTGTCAGGCTTTGACGAAAGTAATATTATTTTCGTTGATAATGTGTTGAATGCTTTTAGGTGGTGTTTGGTCACACACCAAACAGTCTACTTGCGAAATATGCCCTTGTTCAACCATGGCGCGACGCTCAAATTTACTGTAATCGGCAGCAAGGATTACGTGCTGTGTATGCTCTAATATGGCCTGAGAAACTTTCACTTCACGGAAGTCAAAATCGAGAAGCGCGCCGTCTGCGCTAATTCCACTAATGCCAATAATACCGTAATCCATTCTAAACTGACTGATAAAGTCGCACGTCGCTTCACCAATAATACCGCCATCTCGATAGCGCACTTCGCCAGCGGCAATAATGACTGAGAAGTCTTCTTTAGCAGACAAAATGGTCGCTACGTGAATATTATTGGTAACCACATGCAGATTTTTATGATTAAGAAGTTTGGTAGCAATAAGCTCTGTGGTTGTACCTATATTGATAAATAACGACGCGCCATCGGGTATCATTGCGGCTACAGCGTCGGCTATTTTTTCTTTTACTTCGGCGTTCTGCGTCTTACGTTCCTGGTACGGAGTATTTTCCCAACTTCTGTTTAACCCAGCACCACCGTGGTAGCGACTTAAAACACCGCTATCGGCAAGCTGATTCAAATCTCTGCGTATTGTTTGAGGCGTTACATCACATGCAGACACAAGATCATCAATAGACATAAAGCCATGCAGCTTTATTAAGCCCAATATTTTTTCGTGTCGCTGTGTCTGATTCATCTACTATCCTGAAACCGTACGCAATAAGAGCACTAGTATAATGTCTAATGAGACAACTTCACACGAAAATCGAAAACACAAATGTTCGTTTTCGAAAATAGAGCATTGTTAATCGGGTGTAAATAATGCACACTCTAAAAAATTTTCTTTTTTTGGAGTGACGTCATGGGGCAGCATATCCTTGCCATTGACCAAGGTACCACCAGCTCGCGTAGCATTATTTTTTCACCAGATGGCGCTATCAAAGCCATCTCTCAGACAGAATTTTCACAAAAGTACCCCCATGATGGCTGGGTAGAGCATGATCCAGAAGAAATTTGGGAAAGCGTTGTATCTACAATGAAGTCGGTCTTCGACAAATGCACTGTGACAGCCAATGATATTGCTACTATTGGTATTACTAATCAGCGTGAAACGACGTTGGTATGGCACAAGGAAACGGGCAAACCCGTTTATCCCGCTATAGTGTGGCAAGACAGACGCACAGCGCCGTTATGTCGAGAGCTTAGTAAAGACGACGCCCTGGTTTCTTATATTACCGAGTCTACGGGTCTTTTGCTTGACCCTTACTTCTCAGCAACAAAAGTGGCGTGGATCCTTGATAACGTAGAAGGCGCACGCGAGCAAGCCGAAAATGGCGAACTTCTTTTCGGTACTGTTGATACTTTCCTTATTTGGCGATTAACTAACGGCGCATCCCATAAAACAGATGCGACTAATGCGTCCCGTACCATGCTGTTTGATATCAACAAGCAGTGCTGGGATGAAAAGCTATTGAGCACCTTTAAAATCCCTGCCTCTATGTTGCCAGAGGTGATGGATTGTTCTGCCGACTTTGGTGATATCGATGAAAGCATTATAGGCTGTGCTGTGCCCATTCAAGGGGTAGCGGGCGATCAGCAATCAGCACTGGTGGGCCAGGCGTGTTTTGAGAAAGGCATGGCAAAAAGCACCTACGGTACTGGCTGCTTTATGATATTAAATACAGGAGATGCACCGCTTCAATCGAAAAACCGCCTTCTTACTACCGTCGGTTACCGATTAAATGGAAAAACAACCTATGCGCTAGAAGGCAGCATTTTCATGGCAGGTGCAACAGTTCAATGGCTCAGAGATGGCCTTAAGCTAATAGACGATGCCGCCGAAACCGAAGCACTTGCACAGCGCGCTCGTCAAGACAATGGAGTATTCTTAGTTCCCGCTTTTACTGGCCTTGGCGCTCCCTATTGGGACCCTGACGCTCGCGGCGCTATTTTAGGTTTAACACGTGACACTGGCATTAGTGAGATTGTCGCAGCCGGTCTTCAGTCGGTGTGCTATCAAACAAAAGACCTACAAAAAGCGATGGAAAACGATGGCGCTCGCCCCACTACTATTCGAGTCGATGGAGGCATGGCGCGAAATGACTGGGTTATGGGCTTTTTATCTGACATTTTGGGTGCAGAGGTGGAGCGACCTGAGAATACTGAAACAACCGCATTGGGCGCTGCCTTTTTAGCTGGGTTACAAGCGGGAATTTTCGGTTCACTCGACGACCTAACCCAATGCTGGAAAAGTGATAGCGTTTTCACTCCTCGTTTAACCAAAGACGAGCGAAACCGTGCATACGATGGCTGGAAAGAAGCCGTAGACCGCATTCGCTGCAGTTAATTCACGCTAAAACTCTAACAAAAACTTCCTTATTCTTAGTTTGTTAATAAAGTGCGGTTATAAACCGCACTTTTTTTATACAAAAAAAATTTTATAACATTGTAATTACATTGTCATTTTGTGTTAGTATTGAAAACAAGGTAAACGTTTACCTTTTACCTTAAAAAATAAATGTTATTTTTATCAATAAGTTACAAATATCTGTTTCCTGTATATTCGAAGGCCAACAGTGCCCTTTAGACCTACCGTTCGGTAGCCCGATGCGCATCGAACCAACACTCTCCCCCGCCACGCGGGAGACCTGACAGAACAAAACGCTCACTCCAGGGCAGCCCTCACCAAAGAAGGCCCGACAGATATCACAAAACCCGCCATGATCACTTTTTGACCACACCGCACGGAGAGTGCCGAAGAATTCTTTTTGGGAAGGTAAGACCCACATAGCAAAACTCTCCGCGCAAAAGCGAAAAGCACCTGTCACGGTACGTTTCAGCCTATATGACCCCACTCTAATACCGCCGCTCTCAGACAATGTTCAAGCTAACGACTCTTGGCACGCCGTTCTCAAGCCCCCCCCCATCCACCATCCCATCAACCAGGCAACCCTGCAGATAGCTTTCTTCTGGTACGTCGATACACGGCGACTGGAGATTATCTCCGGTAACGTATGCGAAGACACGCAGCAACACCGGACGGGCTAACGACTCCTTTGCTAGCTATCTTGCTCGGTACCGGGCAATAAACCCACCCCACGCCATCAAGCAATGATCGCCTGATCGCAGACGTACAGGCACTTGGCCACCTGAGCCATCACCAAGCTGAATTGATCGATTTTTGAGCGACATATGGAGTTTGGTCATAGAATTACGGGGTGCTGTATATATATACAGTCATTGTAATTTCATGGGACGACAACGCAACCGCCGCCCCGCTAGCGCTGCAAGAACTCAACGATAACGGGTGGATTTGCCACCCAAGAGCGCGTTTAATCTGGAAGACGATACATCTTGAAGGACACTACACGTAGAAGGAGCTACCAATGAACTACAAACTGAATATAGACATTAGCCCTACAGACCTGGAAGCCATTAGCGGTGCAAATGAAAGAATAGTCATTGCGAAACCTGTAACTGGTAACACTCCGAATGTAGCCTGGGTAGCATTCGATCCTTTCCAATCAAATAAGATCACCTGGGAACCAAGCTACGGGATTTACACTTCTGCTACATCATCCACAGACGGTCAGATCACCACTCGCGGCTTAGAGGACGGCTCGGAATCGGAATCTCCGTAAGATCGAGACCACTTAAAGTAGAGCGTATATCTAATTGATAGATAAGGAAAAGCCCGATCAAATCGGGCTTTCGAAACTCAAGCTAAAGGCAGCTGGTAGCGCTGCCCCGGCGATAACAGCTTCATCTTGAGCTTTGCGTC
>ENA-OWNT01001186-OWNT01001186.1-seawater-metagenome-genome-assembly--contig:-NODE-1186-length-35789-cov-4.473986_pt1 | contig 35789 bp, 27 predicted proteins | sample MGYA00238136_ERZ651165 | MGnify/ENA primary metagenome ERZ651165 (study PRJEB26861, sample SAMN08777766) | seawater metagenome | isolation source: coastal seawater | place: USA: Florida | collected...
GGGAAACGGAAGGGGCGGGCAGCACGTTTGGCAGTTGGACGAACGTTCGTTCGTTCGTTCGTTCGTTCGTTCGTTCGCTCACTCACTGCACTTCGTTTCGTTGTTGGTGAATGAACGAACAAACGAACGAACGAAATCGAACGAACGAACGAACGAACGAACGAAATCGAACGAACGAACGAACGAACGAACGAACGGCATACCAGGTAGAAGTCAAAGTCAAAAGACAGCGCCACGAAGACAAACGAACGAGGCTTGGAACGGAGGAACGGACGGACTTTGGAACGGAGGTATCGAGCCAAGTCGAGTTGCGTCGAATCGAATCGAATTGAATTGAATTGAATTGAAGAGGTGCGAAGAGAAGCGACGAACCGTGGAGAGACGTGGAGGGCAGCGAGAAGAAGTGACGTGCAACAAATCGCATCGAATCGGACGATGAGTGTGGGATGCGATCCGTCCATCCATGCAGTCGTCATCAACACGCCGGCCTGGCTTTTTTACTATGTTGGAAATATTATACAAAGTTGTGTTCCCCTCCGGGACGGATTTCACCGCATTCTCATTGCAGCCTTCACGCGGTGACTTCGGCTGGCAATCTTGCCTGCACGATGCCACATTAAGCCGGAAGCGCGTTCAGTTGAGACCGCGCGTTGCGTGCAGCAACGGCAGCGTCAGCGATGGACATTCACTTCGCACCTCCGCCGTCCATTAGCGAAACGCAAAAGGTCATATCCGATGCTGAGCGGCGCAATGCCGAGCTCGGCGTGGAGCTCGCCAATGAGCGCCGCCAGCGACAGATGGACGGACCAGAGCTGTCTAAGGAGCTCGTGAAAATTAACGCAGCTGTGGAGAGACAACTGCGACGCTGCCACGAGCTAGATATCTTCAATGATGGCCTGCGCAAGAAGATTGTTAATGCCAAAAAGCGGCGCGTAGACCAAACTCGGATGGCAGGCGGCGAGCTTGTGACGAAGGAGAATGCGCGCTTATTGAAGAGGCAGACAGAGATTTTAGAGGACAAGCTCTCCATGGTGCGCCATTTTGCGTTGTTTGCCTGACCTTTGCCTGCTGGTGAGTCTGTACCACTTCTAACCTCGCTCTTCTTTTTTTCGGTGCAGGCGTTCAAAAAGTTCAACACGACGCTGGACAAGAATGCAAAGTTGAGAGAGAAAATCGACAAACTAGTCAACGAGAGACATATTTTTGGCAAAATATACACCCGGATAGAGGAGGAGGTCGTGCTGTATCAAGAAGAGACAGAACAGGTCCGACTCGAGACCGAGCAACGCGAAGAGATGTGCAAGGAAGTGAGGAAGAAAATAGAAGAGCTCATCAAGCAAGACCGCGAGGAGTCGAGCCAGTTTGAGGCGACCGTTGGAAGCAAGCAAGGCGAAATTAAGGTTCGTGGCGTCTCTCGTGCGACTCGACTCGAGCTTGCGTGTGCTTTCTGTGCCGTGCCTCTCAAGCGACGACCATGCCGCAATGCACCAGGTGTCTGCAAAAGAAAAGCGTAGAGAAGCCCAAAATTCTGTGGTCATGAACACCGTCGGCCCGGAAACACACAAAGCAGTGCCGGCATCAGAGGAGTCGGGGGAGTCGGAGGAGCATGCGAAAGCAGGCTCCATGACTGTCGAGGAGGAGAAGGCACTGATTGCACTCGGGGCCAGGCACAAGTGGGAAGCTGTTCAGAACCGAATGGTGATTGAAAGCTCGGCGAAGCGCATCGCTGAAATCCGAAAACTCATGGAAGGTCTCCAAGAGGTGTGTCGCACATAATCGTCTGCACATGCGCTCATCTCAAATGCCTCTCAACTCTCTTGTCAATGGTTGCTGCTTTAGGTTTCCGGGGAGAGAGATGTGAACAAGCTCGCAGAGCTTTTCCGCAAAAACGAAGACTCCATGTTCGAGCTCGCTGGCAAAATCAACGAAGACTCGAAGGTTCGCTCGACGCCTGTCACTGTTTTCCATGCTGGCTCGACAACGCACTGACCTCAGGATATAATTTGTCGTGACAGAAAGTAGAGCTTCTTCAGAGAGAGATTGACACTCACATGGCGGAGCTGGAGCGAGACGACGGGGCGAAAGAACGGCGTGCCAAGGCCAAGCGCCAGATGCAGGTTATCCGCCAAACACGCCAGAAGTCTAGAAAGTTTGCCGACATGAAACGACAAGCGGATGCCGAGATTGTAGCTTTGAACAGCGCCCTGGAGTCGATTTGTCGCTCCATGCAGGGCACCATCCCGAAACGCCCAAGACTGAGAACGCTGCAGTCAAGGTCGTCGTCGTCCGGTCAGGAAGCTGATAGTACTTCTCCTGGATCCCGCCGTGGCGTCGATGCTGACGCTGAAGATGAAACGCCCACCGCTTTCAATGGCATAGAACCTGGCACATCAAACGTTATGAGAAACCTTGGGACGCTGGAACATATCTACAGGGTACTGATGAGGTCCAGCAGTGGCAAGGTAGATGTCAAAAGGCCCGACAAGTTCCTGGCGCGCTCCGTCGCCGAGGCCACTAAGTTGGTGCACCCGGAGCTAAACTCGTCAGAGATCTTCGGCGCCGATTGGCACGGCGTTCCAGACGACGGAACGGTAAGATTCACTGTCGGCTGTGTGTCCTTGTGGCGCGAGCACTTTCTTTCACCCATTATCTGTTTCTCGTCCTCGCAGGCAATTTGGACTCGTGCACAGTCTGCAAATGTTGTCCGGCGCTTTTTTAACTCAAGCGCAGGGAAACCGGGACGCTCGAACTCACAAGGTAGGAGTTCAAGGAGCCGCGGCAATGGCCTTGGTGCCTACAATAGTGTCAATCGCATCAACAGCGTGCGGAGCTCCAGCGCCAGCGGTCGTCGCAGCCCTGCGCGCCGAGCAGGTCAGCGGGTCAAGACGCCCATTGTGAAGCAGCGTTCGCCTGCACCAGGGAGACGAGGCAACCGTCGGAGCAGTTGGGCGGGCAACACCCGCGGTGTCAAACTGCCTGCGATTTAGATCGACTGTGAGAACGAGGTCTGCCGTCGCCACGAAAGTAGTCGGCAAGGCAATTCTTATTATGCGTGCCAATGTCCTCGTCAAAGTAATAACGTTAGTTTTCTCTACGACACGTCAAATAATATGTCCAATGCAGCGAGATGTAGATGGAGGGGTTTTGTTTGCGCCAGTCGTTGAACGAGGGAGGATGAAGTTGGGGATGTTACTTTACAGCTCGGGAACAACGATGGGAGATTCCCCCGTTCCACTGTGTTCCCAGTCATCTAACAGCACCGAAGAAGCACGGAACCCGTCTAGCACTACCACTTCACGGGCGCGTTTTCTGAGGGATCTTTCACTCGATTTACCTCCTCGCGGAACCTGTCAATGTAAGCCGTGAGGTGCTCAGTCATACCACCTTTCGCTTGGCCGGCGGGCACCCAGTCGGGCCTTATCACGTCGACGATGAGAACGCAGCGGTAGCGGCTTTTGTCTAAGTTGAAACCCAAATGGATCTTGGCGTCGTCGAAAACCTGAGCACCAAACAATGCGTGTATTCAGCATATCAGTAATTGTCACTCAATCCAAACCAAGTCACCGTGAGTGCGTGGACGACCCATGAACAGTAACACATCCATCGACGAACCAAGATTTGAGGCTTGGGCTTCAGCTTATGGAACTGCACTTTCCCCAACACCCACACGCCTGACGTGTTCTCCTCCGCAACCAACGGGATGTGGCAGCGGATCACGTGGTTTGACCTGCGTGACGACCACAGCGGAGAATGACCACAGAAGACAAAATGTAAGAACGTATTATGAACGAGAGGCCAATAGCGGGCAGCGGCGGTGGCTGCGGGGATGGCAGCAACTGGTGTGCAGTAAAGAATGCTTGCACTGTGTGTACGTACAGAGCTGCCCAACCAGTATGCGGGGTCAGTTTAGTGCCAGGCGACCTGCATCAGCACAGCCGTGCTATCAGTGTGAAATTGACGATCACAACGAACACCCAAGAAACGATTACGCCGTCGACACCGCAACGCACATGCGAGAGTACAGAGCTGTCCTGATGCCTGGGATCTTGCGCAACAATTCAACAGTCTTCGGGCACTGTTTGCAATTGGCCTGGACCCACTCGGAGTTGGCGACGTCTGTTGCAGGGAATGTGTGCAAGAACGGCACGACCTTCCAGTCCTTGCCGTCCTCGGCTTCGTACAGGTTGGTTTCGGGCCAGGCATTCCAGTTTGTGGCTGCCCGCATCTCCTCGACCAGAGTGGTATGGTTTTCCAACAGCAGATTCAGCTCCTGGGTGGCCGCGACAGCGTAGAACACGTGAGTCACAACAGTGCACTGCAAACGCGAGCATGGGAGGCAAAGAGGCAAACGAAATCAACGCACTTTACACAGTCGGGCTGGGTCGTAAAATCCCGGATCATCTTCTGAGTGAATATCCACCAGTTCGTTTGGCTGTCCGTGGTACGTCACAAGCTCAGACATCAGCTCGTACACATCGTAATGCTCGACAGGCTCCTCTTCCTGCTTGGTCTCGCCGCCGGCGACCTTGGTATCTACTGAGGCGGCGGCTGCCTGCTTCGAGTCCGCCAACTTGCTATCGACAGCCGAGTCGGCTGTTTTGGCATCAGCGGCCTTGGCTGTGGACTGCGCGCTATCTTGCGCTTGCTTTTGCTCCATATCGGCAGCTTGTTTTTGCTTCAACGAGTCCGAAGCAAAGCTGGCCAGGTAGTCCATTCCAGGTGGACAGGGTCTATCGCGCGCACTCTGTTGCAAAAGTCGGTCCGGCGATGAGCGCACAAAGAACAAAACGTGCTAGGAAAGTTGGAATACAAAACAGCTGTCGTCGGACAACGGGGAGGGTGGGGACAGCAACCGCGAGCGCACCCCCAACACGCCAAGCCGTTCATAATATGCCGAGCGTCAATCAAGTTACCACTCAGTCGACTTCAAAGTCGAAGTCGAAGTCAACTACGTCACCTTCAAAGTCGACCACGAACGACCACAGCATTGGCCACCGTTAACCACCCCAACGCCGTCAACCACCCAACGCCGTCAAGTTACGTGACTCCTTCCGTCCCTCCACATTCAAACAAACTAGCAATGGCATAACAAGCAAACAGACAGACAGACAGACAGAAAGACACTTTGCTAGACCGACAAGAGAGACAACAAACCAACCAACCAACAAACAAACCAACAAACCAACAAACCAACAAACCAACAAACTCGCGGACAGACACAGAGACAGACGGCCAACCAAACGAACGAACCAACCTACCAACTCACCAACCAGCCGACCGACCGACCGACCGACCGACCGACCGACCGACCGACCGACCGACCGACGAACTAACCAACCAACACAGAAAGCGGTTTCATCGTTGCGTTGCAGCAAACAAACAAACAAACAAACAAACGAACGAACGAACGAACGAACGAACGAACGAACGAACGAACGAACGATGATGACGATGATGACTGTGAGTGAGTGAGTGACTGTGAGTGAAGAGTCTGGCAACGTGAAAACTCGACAACGACCCTCTCAACCACAACTGAGTCACAGTCACAGTCACAGTCACAGTCACTCACTCACTCACTCACAGCCACACAGCGACACTGTTACTGTGAGCAAACACGCTTTGACAAGCAAACTCCGAAATCTCGAACTCTCCCTTCCTTCCTTCTCCCTCACAGTCACTCATTTAGCGTTCATGCCATTTCCTCATTTTCCTCATTTCCTCAGTGTTCTGTGATCATCACTCTCCTCATCAGTATCCATTTCCCTCATTTTACCAATGTCCTCCATTTTCAATGCATTCCCATTTGTAGACATATTCTCTAGCTATTCAACGGTGCACAGATTATCCTCATATAGTAATACCATTTTATTCAGAATTAACCGTGAAAGCCTAAAGCGGGAAATAGTAAACAGACAATGTTTCAATCAAGTTTTTAGTGTACTTGAGTACTAACGACAGTACTTAGTACCGCTAAGAACAGCACTGACAACGCCAACTGGAAATGACGAAATGACGAACGAACGGACGAACGAACGGACGGACGAACGGACGAACGGACGAACGACAGCGTCAAACAACGTTGACACGTTGACAGACACGTTGACACCTTTCTTACTTCTGGCTCGATTTGAATGATATGGTAGGCGCGTTGTGTTTTTGTCATCGGAGACGAGGGACGAGGGACGAGGGACGAGGGGCGAGGGACGAGAGACGAGAGACGAAGAGACAGACAAAGACGGCGGAGAGTGAAGAGTGCAACATTGCCCTTTGTTCATGGGTGGATGGATCTGTCTGTCTGTCCGTCTGTCTGTCTGTCTGTCCGTCTGTCTGTCGACTCGAAAATGGCTGGCCTAGCTATGCGTGTCTGCAGTGTCTGGCGTTCGTTCGATCCTTCCTTGATGCCTTCCTTCCTTCCTTCCTTGATGCCGTCCTTGCCTGGGTTCGTTCGATCCTTCCTTGATACCTTCCTTCCTTCCTTGGTGTCGTCCTTCCTTCCTTGGTGTCGTCCTTTTTTTCCTTGATGCCGTTCTTCCTTCCTTGATGCCTTCCTTCCTCGCTTGATGCCTTCCTTCCTTCCTTGCTTTCTTTCAGTGGTGCCAGGTATAAATATTCTAGGTATGTCAGGGACAAGACTTTGTTCGTTTCGAAATCCATCCCGACGTGCCTCCGTTTGATCATTGGCGCGTGGTCAAAGGGTCGCTCGTGCCGAAACTTCCAGTTCTTTCGTGACAAAGTATTCGCATGCTCAGCACTCAATAGATTGTTCGTCCGTTTGCTCGCTCATTGTGTTTTTTGCTGCGGCAGCAGCGTGGCAAATGTACATGCATGCACAAACATAACAAATCACACAGTGGCAGCACTTTGTTGATACGCAGTGTTGACCAAACACTGCGTATCGGTACTTTTGCGTGAAGCATCTGTTTGCTGTCATATCTTGTGGCAGCGAGCGCTATGCCCTCCACGACCAGCAACCCATCGCTGAATAAATCTCTGCTAGCGCCACAGTCACAGCAAAATGCGCAAGCGCAGGGTGACATTGCGTCTGCATGGACAACAGAGCAATCGGTTCGCCAACCGTGCTACCGACGATGTGCGCCGTGCTGTTTTGACACTGTGTTGTGGCGAAGCAGCTCCTTGGACTGCTGCTCGAAAAGGTTTGTTAAGAACATGACTTTGTTCGAGGACCGCGAAGTAGAGGCGTTGTATCTTCAGCACGCGAAGAGTTCTTGGCGCGCGAAAAGCGTGCCGGCCATGATCACGGCGCCTGCGTTGGCTGCTGGTGTGACTGCACTCTGGGCGTTTTCATCTTTTGACTGGATTGCCAATCTAGCTCTCTCAGTACCACTGTCACTGCTAGCAGTGGCAGTTTTCGCAGCCACTTGTGCACAGATATGCAGCAAGCGAGCGCTGTACCAACTCCGTGCGGCCACCTTTGGGTTGGCTTTGATGACAGCCACAGTGGCGTTCTTCTATATGACAGTTGTTTTCAGTTCTTCAACCACATTTGCCCCCTTGCCGTTCTGTGGGTGTGCCAAAAAGCAGTGGTGATCTCTGACGTCGTGGCGGCCCGTGTACTCGCGGTTGTGGTGCCGCTCAACACCCTTGTGCTGTTGGTCGGAGTTGTAACCGTGCTGAACGCCATCACCAATGTCTTGTTTGCAGACGCCGACCCGCTCTCTGCGATTGTTCACATGGCTTTTGAACTCGGTACCTCTGTGCTGGCGTGCTCTGGTGCATTGCTTTGGGTGTCTCTTCGCAAAGAAACAGCCTCCCGCACTGTTTTCTACTGGAACCGCGTTGTCGGAGTCAATGTTGAGACGCTTGATGCCGAGGCCAACCCGTTCCATCGGCGCCGTTTACTGCGTTGGCTGTCTCGGGACTGCGGAGACCAGCAAATGGTGTCGCTATCTAGCAAGGTCCAGAGCAACAGCACACACGAGTTCTGGGAGCTCGACGGCGCCTCACTGCAGCTTGACTCCAAAATTGCGGCCGGAGGCGGGGGCGTGGTGTGGAAAGCGCTGTACGAAGGCAAGGTCGTGGCAGCGAAACAACTCTACCGTGGGTTGTGCACCGGCGCCGAGCAGCTCCTCGAACTGGCAGCAGAGGTGAGTGTCTTGGCGCAGCTGTCGCATGTCAACATCGTGCGGTTCCTTGGGCTGTGCCGCCATTCAGACGAATCACGAAACGCAGAAAGCGTGTACTTACCCTTGTTCATTGTCCAAGAATACTGTCCAACGAACCTCCGTGCCGCCTTAACAAACGTTTTCCCTGTCTTGTCGCCTGCACAACGCCAGCACGAGGTTCGCAGAGTGGCACTGGAGATAGCTCGTGGCATGGCGTTCTTGCACAGCCGCAAGGTGCTCCATCGCGATCTTAAGCCGGAGAATGTTTTGTTGACGGCCCAGAATACAGTCAGGCTGGCAGATTTTGGTGTCAGTGTGCAGTTTTTTGATGACCCTCACTCGGTGGAGAGCAGTGGAGGTACACCTGCATACATGTCGCCCAAGTTGCTATGCCCAACCTTCTTCTCGACCTTGCACGTTGAGCAGGAATGTGCAGCCGATGAAACGCTTAGTGATGTCTACGCATTTGGAGTAATATTGTGCGAATTGTTGCACAGTGACAACAAAGCTGGTGTGATTGAACGCTTGGTGCACATCGCTGCCAGCAACCTTAAGCTCGACAGAACATCGCGCGACTCGGCCAAGAACGGGTTTGTTGAGAGTCAATGGCAGCGCCCGCCCTTTCATGACGTTGCTGAGACCCCGTGGCAGCCGTTCTCAGACCTTGGCCGCCAATGTTGCGCATTCGATCCTCGCAAGCGGCCGTCCTTTGCTGATATATGTCGGCGATTCTCGGCACTGCGCGGAAACGTGCAACCAGACCCGTTGCTGATGGAGTTTTGTGGCAGGTCTCGTAGCGTGTCGGACACAGGTGGTAGCCTTGCCGAGGGCGCGCGTATCGCCAAGAACGCATTCGTGCGCAAGCCACGGTTGGCTGGCGCCAGTATCCTTACTTCGGCAGACGCCTCAGTTGAGCAGCGCACGCAAGCCGGTTTCCACAAGCTCTCTTGCGATTGGTGGACCAGCCATAATCTCAGGTTCGCAGACCACGATGTCGAGCGCAGATTCATGACATTCATGCATTCAAAGCAGTTCTTTCGGTACCTGCGTTGGCCTTATGTTGCCCTGGCCACGTTGCAGCTCAGTTTCACCGCTGCAATGTTCGGAGTGCATCGCGAACACTATGCATTGTACCCTCTAGCGAGCACTCTTTTGTACGGTGCAGCCGCATTTTTTAGCTTCTGTCCTCGTTTGCAACGTTACTCAATGGTTACCTTGACCACGGCAGCGCTACTTGCTGCAGTCGTTCAGTGCGTCACGGTGTGGGCAGACGTGCTGTACATCCCCGTCCATGGATTGACACCGAACGAAACGTTTTGTCTGGTCAGTGTCTCAGTGTCTGAGCAATGTCCGTCGTCTTACCAGGAGACCTCGCATTACTGGCAATTTCTGACATATGAACTCCCATTACTACGCAACCTCACCATACCAGTCATTCTACTTGTACTTGGACTCCCTTTCTATTTGTACGTGTGGTTGTTCGCGCTGTGCGTAGTTTCGTGGGCAGGGACAGTCGCGGGCGGCCTCTATGTTTGCGTATATTTTGCCGATGAAGTTTACTTGACACTGCCTGGGTTTATCACCCTTGCAAGTGCTGGTCTTGCGTTGTTTCCAACGTGCGCCATCACTACCATCGCAGCGGAGCGAATGCAGCGACAAATGTTCCTCAAGCTGTGCAGTTTACGCTCCGAGGAAAGCCACTTGCTGGAGCGCGCCACGTTCCGGGGGTACCGCGACGCGCTACTAGCAAACTGGAGTTTTCTTGCGACGTCTGCCGAAATAAGCGACCGCGCACGCTCTCGCCACAGTGTGACAACACAGACTGTTTAATTTCCTCCCATCGCTCGTGGGAATGTTTTCATGATAAAAAAAATAACACGGCTCGGAAACAATGGTTTTGTGGGGTAACCTGTGGAATATTTCGTAAAAGAATATGGACATTCCTCTGATCCGAAATTGCAGGGGCTATACCTGCAATGTGTGTTCGGAGTGTGTTCAACGAATGACATGAATGCCAACTAGGATGGATGCAAAATTATTTATAGATAGAGAATGGTTGGATCGACAGGATCTGATTGAGAAAGTTGAGCAAGATCCGATTTCCGATTTCCGATTACCGATTACCGATTACCGATCTCCGATCTCCGATATCCCCATGCCCCACTTCCCGTTTTCGATGTCCGACGTCCGGCGTCCGGCGTCCGGCGTCCGATTCTCAATGTCCAATGTCCCATGTCCAATGTCCCATCAAGGGTAACAGTCCAGAGCTCTTTCCCCTTGGTCCCACGTCCAACATACCCCTCGGTCCAATCCAATCCAATGAATGCCCAATGCCCAATGTCCGTCCAATGCCCAATGTCCGATGTCGTTCGCGAGAGCAGTATGGTATGCAATAATTACGGTTAAATCAGTACTGAGTACTAATGGCATTGTACTAGTACCATAAAATGTAGTATTGATGTACATATACATATTCGGCGCTCAGTGCTCAGTGAGCTGTGAGTGACTGAGTGAGCTATGGTCAAAGCTGTGAGTGACTGTGGGTGGGTGGCTGTGGGTGGCCAGTGGAAGTGACTGACTGGCTGACTGGCTGACTGGCTGCGTGGGAGGGAGTGAATGAAGTCGGTGGGTGGGTGGGGTGGATCTCTGGATTGTGACAGCACTCACCCATTCCACCCAACATCGACGACGACGACAAAGACGACGACGACGACGACGACGAAGACGACAACGACGACGACGACGACGACGACAAAGACGACGAAGACGGCAACGACGACAACGATGAAGATGGCAACAACGACGGCAAAGACGACGGCAACGACGGCAACGACAGCGGCGGCGGCAATGACGACGGCAATGACGACGGCAACGACAGCGGCGGCAATGACGACAACGGAGGCGGCAACGACGACGGCAACGACGACGGCAATGACGACGGCAACGACGATGGCGACGACGACGGTGGTCATGACGACGACGATGACAGAGACAAGACGGCGACGATGGTTTGTTATGACGACAGCGATGGCAATCAATAGACGGAGTCGGTGACAAAGACGGCAAATGGAAAGAACAACCGCCACGGCGCGACCAACACTACGAAGACCGCCACCAGATCCAGAGGTTGTGCCCGTGGCTTTTTCTTTGTCTTGTTTGTTCGCTTGTTCGTTTGTTCGTTTGTTTGTTTTGGTTTGTTTTTTGCGTTTTGTTGTTGTGTTTTTCCTACCTGCGCAGCCCCTCTCACGAGAGACCGCGCCTGCTGCAGAGTGGTCAGCTTCAACGTCCAAGGAGGCTAGCTCCGCGGCCAGCGTGTCCGCCAGGCTGCTGGACTTGTAGTTTTGCGGTGTTCACTCGTCGTTCTCGGCTACGCGCAAACGGCAACCAAACCGCACCATGTTCCAATCTCTCAACCCGTTTTCAACGTCCTCGCGGTCGCTGCAATCTACTCGCAGCCTGAAGGCACGAAACGAAGAGGTGCTGCGCGCCTTCTTCGCCGCAGCACACACGGACTCGGAGCTGGTCAAGATCATCGCGCAGCTGCAGGCCTCATCGTTCAGGGAACCCTCTGCAATCCAAGGTCGATATCAGCGAGCCAAAGAAACTGCTGTTGTTGGGGGCGACGGCAGCCCACCACCGCCGGAGCAATCGCCGGATGCTGCAGCCTCGCGCGAAAACCTCACCCGCAGCAGTGGGCCTGGCGGTGACGTTGACGGCAGTCAAGTCGAGGATGACGAGGACGTTTTCGGTATGGAGGACGGTGGCGTGGTGGTCGACGAGTATGTTGACGAAGCCATGCGCAGCCGCGCTCAAAGTGCCATCTCGTTGGGGTCGATCGGGCAGCATCGACAACGCTTAGCTAGCTGGGACGAGTTTGGATCGGAAGCCGCTGGGTTTGGCGACGAGCTGCCGACGCTCCAAGACGACGTGACAGAGCAGGCCGACGCAGGCAGGGACTCTGAAGCTATCTCCGACGAGACCCCGCGCACCCCCGCGACGGACGCGGACGGAGCTGTGGAAGACGACGGGGACAATGCATTTCACGAAGAGAGCGAATTCGGAGACGCTCCGTCTGACGAGGAGGTGAACATTGACGCCGTGGTGGACGACGAAGACGGCGAAGAGGACGGCGAAGAGCTTGACGACGGCGGCGAAATTCCGGACCCCAATTCCACTGCTCAAGCAGGCACAGCACCCGCAGAGGCGAGGAGCCGATTGAGCAGTGATGTTGCAGATGAATTTGGAGATGGTGGCGACGCACCAGACGCGTTCGGAATCGTCGATGAAGATGACGACGCCGATGGGGATCATTCCGAGGCAGGTGCCAATGCAGAGGAGGATGGGGAGGCAGATGCGAACGCGGAAGTGGACGTGGACGTGGATGCAAGCGAAGATGAGGAAGCGGACGCAGACACGTCCGCGAATGCCAATCCAGATACAAGTACAGGAACCGGCGCCAGCATAAGCGCACACAAAGATGCAGCATCGTCCGTTGAGGATGATGACAGCACGTCGAATGCAGTGGCGGTGGTCAACGCTGACGATGAGGCCGCCACTACGGTGGTGGAGCCGGTGGGTGACGATCACAGTGCACAACCCACGGCTACAACAACCACGACCACGACCACAACGTCGGAGGCAGTGGTCATGGCGGCGAAGACGACAACCGTGACTACCACAACGACAGCAGGTATTCCGACGGAATGGGAATTTGCGAAGTCAAATTTGCCTACTGCCTGGAAACTTTGCAGTTCCGCATTCGCCGGTGAAATTCGAGCGCTACGCGCCAGGGTACGTGGTCGTGGTGCGCAGACAAGTCCGTCGGATACCGTCTCAAACCATGCCGATCTTTGCTTCTTCATTTAATCGTCAGGTTTATGACCTCGAACACCTTTTGCACGATGAGTGCACTCGTCGAGCTGAAGCTGATGCTTTGACAGAAGTGCGTTCAGGGTTTTGAGCATTTTGGTTGTGATGGGAGACACTCCTAACGTGCTGCCTACTGGTGCACTGCTGCAGGCTGCAAATGCACGCGCTGCGAAGGCGACGGAATTGCTGCACGAAATGCTCGCCAAAGACGCTATCGATGCGCAGCAAGCTGCCTCCGACGATCCAGAGGTGCAGCAAGAGTTCAAAACTGCACAGGTCTCCGCGCAGTTGGCAGAAGCATTGGAGGCCACTGAACTGCAACTGTCAACTGCGCATGCCAAGACTGTGCGACGAGAAGACGAGCTTGCCGTGGTGAGCACTTGTCGCGCGTTCTCGCGAGCTGATTTGTACAACGACGCAACACGCTGCATCATGGTGACCGTAGGCCAAGATGGATCTCTTGCTCGAGCAACAAAGGGTGGCTACTGTCGCGGTATGGTCGACCAACGTGTTGTGCCAACGTGTGCTTCATTGTTTCCAAAGAGTTGTCTCGCAATTATCTTGAGTGACCTGCTGCTTTGGTGGTGCGATGTTCAGAATATGCTCCGCACAGTTGGCAATGCCGCTTCCTCTGTGGAAAAGGCCCTCATCAAAGCAGACTCCCTCAAAGCAGCTACTGTGGTGACTGCTGCAAAAGCTCGTGCAATCAAAGATTTCTGTGAACTGCAGAAAACTCTCCAGTCATCGCAGTCCGTCCGAGAGTCTCTCATGGACCAGGTGGGTGTGCGCAGTTGGCCCCAATCAGCGAACTGGAACTTGCATTGATGCCATGTGTTTGATGTTTCGACTCACAGGCCGCGACCCGTCAAAAGACTTTGGCAGACAAGGAAGCACAGCGCGTTGCCAACAAAGAAGCGTTTTTGTCTGGGGCGGCTGTACCCGGCCGCGAGCGCTCGATGACCATGGAAGAGGGCACGGTGCGGCAGCTGGAGACTACGGATGTTACCCATGAAGAAGAAAGCGACGATGAAGATGAGGTCGACCTCGTCATGAAACGCCTCAAACGGCTAGTCAAGGTGGGTCTCTTTCACATGAGCGCGCGTATTCACGGAACTCACACAATGCTGTCGGGCTGCAATCACAGGGAGAAGGCATCATATCATATTCTCGCCTGAAATTGCAACTGATTGAGGAGTTTGGTGAATCCGTAAGTGCCAACTGACTTCGTTGAAGCGGTGTGCGTGCATGCCGTCGAGTTGCTTGATGCATTTATTATCGCGCCGTGGTGGAATAGGCCTTTGCTGGTCGTAAGGTTCAAATCCAGTCTTGGCTCGAGTCACGAACCGTTCCGAAGGAAAAGCCGCCGGCACTGACTCTGGAACAACAGCAACAACGACTATTGTCACAAGAGCGCCGCCGCCACGAGCGTGCCATAGAAGCGCAAGAAATCGCAGAACGTATTCGCCTGGAAGAAGTGCGCGAAGAGCAAGAAGCGGTTGGCGCTTGTTTCTTGAGACTGTGCTTGCTCTGTGGCCGTGCCTGTGTCTCCTAACAAATCGGACACACCATTTGTTGCCAATCGCGCAGGCTGAAGCTGCGCGGCGCGCCACACAGCCACGGACCAGGCAAGAGCTGAAACAGTTCTTCGACTCTGTAAAGATTGGAGACAAAGTGCGGCTGAAAGGACTGAAGGCAAACCGGGAGTACAACAACCAAATCGGCGAGGTGTTGAGCAAGACTAGGATCAACAAACGATTTCGTTTGAAGCTGATTTCGACACCAGCTCTCTTTGGTCGGACCGTTGTGATTCCTGCTCAAAAGTGCGACAAAATCACCGGGACACAGGTGCTGTCAACCGAGAACCTCTCTTGCGCATCGGAAATCGCCCGAGCCATGGAAGCCGTGGCACCACCCCCAAAGCAGAATTTACAAGCAGGTCTGCAAGGTTTGCTGAAAATTGGCCGTAAGAAGGCTGACTCACGCAACCGCAAATCTAAAACACAAAAGGGCAAGAAAAAGGAACCCCTGAAATCGTCTCCAGCAAAGTGGAAGGTACAGTTGGCGTTGCGTTGGCACACCTGTTCACTTCCTGCTTGTGACCTGTGGCCGTCACCTTCTTTCTTCGCCATGCAGACTTTGTCAATGAACTTCTCAGCGGCCGAGCCGCTTGGTTTATCACTGAAGAGTGTCCACGCAAAGGATCACCGCAGCCAGGTCTGTTGTGATGACAATGACTGCCACCGCTGTCTCGTAGCCACGTTGCATTTCCAGTTAACTCGCGTGTACAATGAATACTGCGCAGGTGGCCACCATCCCAAAAGGTCAAGCGAAGGCATTGGGCATCCAAAAGGGCGACATCATCGTAGCTGTCGCCGGCATGCACCTCGGGCCCGGTGAGAGTGCGGTTGATTTCCTACGCAAGGTTGGTGCACCTTTCGATTGTAGCCTGCCGAGCTCGTGTTTGTGCTCATCTGTTCCTCGTGCTCAGGCCATGCTCGACGTTAAGAGTGGCAAGACTTCGGACCCATTCCCAGTGGTAGTGGTCCGCGGCGGGTTTGTTCAATCGCCACCATGCACGCCGGCTGCATTCGCTTGAGCACCGCCCCACGTTCGCTCGTCTTACTTACCTCGCTGTCAATTAGGCCCTTCGGTGTGGCAGAGTACGACGCCATGCGCAAACTCGCCGTCGAACAAACTCGCAATGCCGCTTCGAGAGCCCAAAAGTCCGCTTCGCCATCGAGCGCTCAAGATGACACCAAGGACGACGCTGGAGCCCCCGCCGCAAAAGAGGAGCCTGGCGATACAAGTAGTGCCACACCGCACGACGATGACCTTGACGACGCCGACGCATTCCTGGCCGAGTCGCAAGACTCGCCCAATGACAAAGAGGAAGCTAGCGTGGCACCACCGGACGACGACCCAAAGAGCAGCGAGGAGAGTGAGGAGGACCAACAAATTGCCATCGATGAAGACGACAGCGACAGTAGTTCCAGCCTTGGCGACGACGAATACGCGCTGTGACGTGTGGGAGAGTGGATTAATTTATTCGGCATCTTTGGATTCTTTCTTTTTCTTTCTGAGTTTGTTCTTCAGCTTTGCGGCGATGAGCATGACCTTTGCACCAGGTCCGAACCTCTTGTCCAGCGCGTGGAGCGTAGCACGCTTCTCTGGCAACCCTTTCGAGTACGCGCCAGGCCCTGGAGTGTCCTTGTTTTCGTAAATGTACCTCTCCAAATCGGTTTTGGGGTTCGCATCACTGAACTGCACACCTCCTCCAACTCCGCTGGCCACGCCCTTAATTTCGTATTCGCCAGGGCCGGGCATGTCGGCTGCACGAGCTTGCAATAACTCGATCTCTGATTTCGGCGAGTAGAATGACCATGACCTGAGAATTGATTGACAGTCGACAGCAAACATTAGTAAGCAGTGTGTGCTGATAACAAGCCCAAGTAGTGAACAACGTGACAACACAAACGTACCCTCCGTTCTTGTTGAGCGTATCTGGCACTTGGTAATTGCCAGGGCCGGGGGACTCTTTGGACCTCGCCATGAGGAGGTCGATCTCGGATTTGGGTTTGAACTTTCCCCACGTGCCACCGGTGATGAGCGTGGATGAATCTGGCAGCTTGTACTCGCCGGGGCCCGGTGTGATAGTACGCTCCAGGTTGAGTGAACTCTTCCATCTGTGATGGTCGATGAGCTCGTCACGCTGCGAGGTTCCACGTTGCAACACAACAGCCTACGGGAAAATGCAACGCACGCGGCAAGCAGGTCAGACGAAGGGGCCACCATGCATGAGCATGGTTGAAGAGTATGATGCAGTCCATGTACCTCGCGCATCTTTTCCACGGCCTTGATACGAGCGTCGACGCTCTCCATGTGGTCCACATAGCGTTTTCGAGCGTACAATTTTGCGCGCCGCGTCTGCTCTGCCTTCTCTCTCCTCGTCTGGTTCTTGATCTGCCGTACAATTTTCTCCTGCTCGATCAACTCCTTCTTGCGCAGTTGAACCGCCTTGACCTGCCGCTCGCGTTCCTTCATTTGGCGCAGAAGCCTCTCGTGCTTCTCTTCGGTCTTTCTACGCAACTGCTCTTCGCGCTGAGCCTTCAGCTGCATGGCCTCCGACCTCTGGCCCTGGCTGGACTCCCTCTGCATCTCCAGCATACGCTCGATCTTCGCATACTTCTCTTCAAACTTGGCAGTAACTTTCTCGGCATGCTCTTGCTTCTTGCGGCGAGCCATTTCGACCTGCTTGCGAATGTGGTTGTCACGTGCTTTTCCTTTCATCTTGAGGGCATGGGCCATCTCCGCCTTCTCGCGCTCGATGCGAGCCAGCGTCGCTTCATAGTGCTCGGCGGCTTCGGCGCCCTTGTTGCGCTTCTTGCGGAGGCGTTCGTCTTCTTGCTGCACAGCTCGTGCTAGGTTCTTACGGTTCCGGGCCGTACGTTGTCGACGCTTCTCTTCTCGCTCCTTCTGCAGCTTGTACGTCTCCTGCAGTCCAGCGAAGTAGCGCTCCTCCTTCTCGCGCTTCTCGCGCTGGTACTCAATGCACTCCTGCTCCCTCTCACAAATCTGGCGCAGCATCTCCATGCGACACTTGTTGTACTCCTCCTCGCGCAGCTTCGCGTGGTAGTCATCGAGAACACGCACGCGATTGGGCAGACGCTTGAAAAACTCAAAAGGCCGTTTGGGCAACTTTTCAGTGAGCACGCCACAGTAAAGAGCTGCTTCGTGGAAATTCTTATCCTTCAATTTCTTCTCCAACAGTTCATTGTCGTCGAAAATTTTGTAAGCTTCGGAGAGAGTTTCTTTGCTGTACTGGCGTTCGGTGGCACTAGATCGGCGGCGGGCCGGTGCGCTCTTGGCCCGGCTCTTTTTCGAGTCAAAATTGAGTTTCACCTCTGAACCATCCTCCTTGTACAAGGACATCGAAGGTAAACCGCTCATGGCTGGCTGCGCTGTGTCGTCGATGCCACTGGTGCTGCCGGTGCCGTATTCTTGCCTTCTTTGCTCACCAGCGAGCCACGCGGCCCGTTAAAGTTCCGCCAACGAGCAGATGTACGCTGAAATGTCTCGTTCGCAGCTTGGCACAAAACTTGCGCCACACTGGCTCAATCGTCTGTGGTTTCCTGGTCACACCGCCCAAACAAGGAACCAAAACCCAAGAGGCGAGGCACAGCAAACAAGACCAAAACAAACAAAGACACAAAGAAAAGAGCCACAAAAACAGCGCGCGAACAAAACACGACCAAAGGTCAAGAAAACAGGGAAAGGCTCGGCGACGCCCGCCTCCGTCCATCACGCCGCCGAAGTCGACACCATCCCCTCCCGCAACTTCGTTTCAAATCGCCGCCGCCGTCTGACTGCCTTGCTGGACCATCGTACAACGCATTGCTTTCCTCGACGCATTCTGTCATCTGCCGCCACTGAGCCGTGTTGCAGCCGTCGGAAAATTTGCCGTCGTTGTCGCCACGGTCGTCGTCACCGACGCCGTCCACGTCTTCGTCAGTGTCAATTCAACGCCAGTGTCGTCGTCAAACTCCTCACACGTCAAACTCCTCACACGTAAACCCCTCAAACCCCTCAAACCCCTCAAACTCCTCAAACTCCTCCAACTCCTCAAATAGTCATTGTCGCCGTTCGCCGTTCGCCGTTCGCCGTTCGCCATTGTCGTCGTCGTCGTCGTCGTTCGTCGTCGTCGTCGTCGTCGTCGTTCGTCGTCGTCGTCGTCGTCGTCGTCGTCGTTCGTCGTCGTCGTCATTGTCACTGCAAAGTTCCTCAACGCCGCCGCCGCTCAACGCCACTCACAGTCACTCACAGTCACTCACAGTCACTTACAGTCACTCACTGTCAGCTCAACGCCACCGCTGACGTTTCACGTCCCTCCACGCCCATAGTTTTCCTTTATCAGGAATTCCACCGTTTCTGCCGCTGTGTCCCCACAATACACTCTATACATTCACCCATTTACGAGTAAGTCTTAATTGTAGATAGTCGTCCTCGTGGAATGGTAATCTGTGGTTTACGCAGATACTGTCCCACAGCTGCACTGTCAACAACGCATTATCGCGGAATTCCCGAATGCGGATATATAGAGCAGATTGCCCACCACGACATCCACGATGAAAGGTAATGTAATTGTTGTCTATAGTTAGGAATATCAATTTGGGAGATTATCTGTCACTGTGACGTTGTAGTGCCAACTCACCTTTCCGTAAAAGTCTCGAATGACGATAAGTACATCCAACCTGTCCATTGTCCCCATTGTCCTTCCTTCCTTCCGGTGCTCTCTCTCTCTCTCAGTGCCACTCACTCACTCAGTGTGCCATTTTTTCTGCGCGGTTTTCTGCGCGGTTTTCTGCGTAATTTGCAAATTTGGGTTCTTTTTGTGCAATTTTTTTGTGTGGGTGGGGGTTTGGCGACGACGTTCGACTTTTGACTTTGACTGCCAATGCAATGCCGCAATGTCGCTGCCGCGCCGCGCTGTGGCTGCGCGGCGACCTCCAATCTTCAACTGCCCACATTCATTCCATCATCCATCATCCATCATCCATCCATCCGTTGACTTTACTTTTGACATCCAGCCGTGACTTTGCTTTTGACATCCAACCGTGACTTTGATTGACATCGGCCAAAGAGAAGCAAAAGAGATCACTAATAACAATTTAGCGATGACAGATAGGTGATATGGAAACTTCCGCAGCAAGCTGCGATGAGGCAACTTCCCGAATCTGAGTGGGAAAATGACACTCCGTCAATTTGCAAGAAGTCAATTTGCGAAAGAAGTTCGACGATGAAGCACTTTGACAAGCGCGAAGGTAGCAACTACGCAGATGCAACATACTACATTTCCGATCGCGCAAAGTCAAAGTGCGATAGAAAGGTGAACGAAGAACGGCAAAGGCATGGTGACAGCTATCAATCACGACATACGTCCGAGCAATCGCATGCGTGTGTGCAAAGGCAATGCAAACACAATGGTCAAAGGGAGATCTATATCGTGTTATCGAATCCCGTTTGGGAAAGAAGAATGCCCGTCCCGTGTATGTATGCACGGACCAACCATAATCACAATACAGTTCACAGTTCACAGCAATAGAAGCGCAAGCCTTACGAGCCCTACAGCTTGGAGGCGGCGCACCACTGGGCATTCACGCGCGGCTTGGTGGGCGTGTCCTTGTGGGGCTTTGTAAGGAACGGCTTGAACTTCACGCGCTCGTTCACATAGACATCGTCGTTCTTGTCAAAGATCATCGCATTGATGAGCTCCTCATCGTCGGTACCAAAATAGTTCTCTTGTGCCTTGCGCAGCTGAGCATCGTTGTACCGCGGGTCCATTCGGATGGCCTGCACGGGACAACAAAACCAGACTGTGAATGGTGATGCACGCATGAGCGGAGCACTGAATAGCATGACACGTGGATGACAAAGAAACAAAACACCAAAACAGGCGCCGCCATCTCATGTCAAGAAATCCGCACGTACCACGCGATCCGTACACAGGAAAGAATTGTGCTTCACGATCATATCCTTCGGGTAGACATCAGGCCTCCTGTTCGTATCGGGATACTCAATAATCAGTGGCTGTTTGAACCAGTTCTTCACCGCGAAGTCCGATGTCTGCATGTAGAAGACGTTGTTGACGACCTTTGCCTCCACGCCCAGAGTTCCTGCGGAGATGCCACCACTGCTCACAAACACGTTGCGCTCAATTGCGCAATCCTTTGTCGGAAAGAACAAAAAGATGTCTGGCACGCCGTTCACGACGCTGTCTCGCAAGTTTAGCCACACCTTGTTGCCCTTGTGTCGGTCGGCGTCCAGGATGGATCCGCCGGACCACTCTGCTGAAGCAATGTCGATGCCCCCGGACTCCCCTTTGCCAGCAATGACGTGCAGGTTGCGCACCTTGACAGTGGTGTCATCGCCGCTCTGACCCTTGCCATTGATGATGAACGTGCCCACCACCGCCAGTTCGTAACCGTCGCCTTCGATGACGACTCCGGGCTCGACAGTGACCGTGGTGTTCGGGCCAACCTTGACGTTTTTGCTGAGAACGTATGGAGACTTTTCCGTGGTCCACACCTCGTCGAAGTATATGCCGCCTCCAACAAGAGTTTCAGACGCAGACGACGCCGTGTGTGCAGCGAGAGCACACGTGGCCAACAACGCAACGCGCTGCATGAATGTGGTGGAGCGCATCTCTAAGTTTGGTGCAACTACGTCAGTGTACCTGCACAACGTTCAGATCCTCCACAAATATTTCGAACAAAAAGTTCTTTTGCTCCTTGTTCTATTTCTGGTGCCCCGTACAGACACGAAACATCACTCACACTGGCCGGTTCATGGCTGTCTCAGTGCGCCACCGTCGACAGGCGTTTCGTCAGCCGAGAGGAGTAGCGGCCGCAAAAGACAATAACAAGCGTGTCCTTGGATGGACAGGTACCCCAACACTTGAAGCGCCCACTGATATTCTTGGCGTGGTGACACTTTTGATAGACACACTGGTGGGACAGAGAAGCTGGCCAGGAAGCACGAATGGGGGCAGCAAGCGCACGCAACTGCAAGCGTCACCACCACGTCTTTCTGCAACGCCGACGAAGCACCGCAGCCCCAAGTCACAGACACAGACATAGAACTGCAGAATGGAAAGGAGCGCACCGCAACAACCGAAAACAGAGAGCAAGCGCACGACGCCGAACTGCAACAGGCCGCAGACACGCCAACGGCGCGGCGACGCCGCGCGAAGCCCCGCAACACAAACGCAAAACGAAGCAACAAAGCAACGCAACGCAACGCAACGCAACGCACCGCAACGCAACGCAACGCAAAGCCCCGCAACACAAAACGCAAAACGAAGCAACAAAGCAACCAAAGGGAATGCAACGCCACGCAACGCAACCTAACGCAAGGCAAAGCCCCGCAACGCAACAACAAACGCAAAACGAACCAACAAAACGAACCAACTTCGTAACCTCCAAACTAACTTCCAACGGACACACACACCCACCCACGCACCCACCCACCACTCAAATCAAACACGCAGCCGCGCACGCACTCGCAGTCAGTCACTCGCAGTACTGTATGCCTGAGTGCCAACACAACAACAACGACAGCGACGACGACAGCGACAGCGGCGACGACGGCGACGAACGACAGCGACGACGCAACGGCACTCTGTGTACTGAGGGTACGATGAGGAATTGACTTTACAACTTTACAATGCAAAACAACAACGAACAACGACGCCGACGAACTGACGAACCGACGAACTTTCGCACTTTCGCACTTTCGCACTTTCGCACTTTCGCACTTTCGCACTTTCTGCCGTTCGCAATTTCTTCCGCGGCTTCGCGGCTTCGTCACCTTCACAGCGTCGTCGCAACCAACGTCGCTGCTTTTTGCTTTTTTCTTTTTTGCTCTTTTTGGAGAGTTCGAGAGTTTGTTTTGCTGCTTCGTTGTTTCGTTGTTTCGTTGTTTCGTTGTTTCGTTGTTGTTTCGTTGTTTCGTTGTTTCGTTGTTGTTTCGTTGTTTCGTTGTTTCGTTGTTTCGTTGTTTCGTTGTTTGTTGTTTCGTTGTTTCGTTGTTTCGTTGTTTCGTTGTTTCGTTGTTTCGTGGTTTCGTTGTTTCGTTGTTGTTTCGTTGTTTCGTTGTTGTTTCGTTGTTGTTTCGTTGTTTCGTTGTTTCGTTGTTTCGTTTGAGTTCGTGGTCGGCAGTGTGTGTGTGTTGTGTGGTGGTGTGCTGGGTTTGTGGAGCGATGGATGAATGCAGGTAGTGGTGGTACAAAGGTACGTACAATGTTGAACTTCAAACCAACCTTTTGTCTCGTGATCCGCCGGTCCTTCCGTCGTGCAAGGGGTGGGTACCCGGGCACGGGCAGAGGGCAGAATGCCGTCTGTCCTTCCTTGGCTGCGTGGGTAGCGAGTGATGACGACAAGTTTCAAGTTTCAAACAAGGGGTCAAAGCAAGGGACCAGAGCTGTTATGGACTGTACATAGACCCCTCCTTGATTCAAGTTTCAAGTTTCAAGTCTCAAGTTTTTAAGTTTTTGTGTTTTTGTTGACGTTGTGTGGTGATGGTGTGGTGATTCGTGCGTGTAATCTAGGCCTAACTACAACACTGCCACACTGCATTGCAGCATTGCAGCAGCATCGTTCGGTGTCCTTCAAAAGTCAAAAGACGTGTCAGCCTCTCATCGCCCATCGCGCGTTCGACTGCTCCGCGCTTCGTGTCGTGTCAGCCAGCCAGCCAGCCAGGTCGCCAGAGTCGCCGGAGTCGCCAGTTCGTGGACGACCGACCGACCGCCCAATCGAGCCCCCTTTGCGATAAAAGCGCGCAAGACTGTGGTTCTGTTCCGCGACGATTTCGTGACTTTGTCCATGACAGCGTGACTCCGCCGAGATTGATTCATTCGTCGAGGGTTGGTGGGTTGGTTCCTCATCCATCCTCGTCAATCATCAATCACTCTGCAGCTGATCGCAGGCACACAAGGCACACCACGCCTTGCTTGCTTGCTTGCTTGCTGGGCATGAGGCGAAGGCCGTGCACTAAGGTGCTTAGTACAGTGTATATCTGCGGTGAGACCGACGGACAACCGGACGGACACCTGAGACTTGACGGCTTCGAACGAAGAACATTACAGCTATGCCATAGTTAGCCGCAAATAGTACTGCGCGACGTTGTTCGTCAAAACCTCCCCGGCGCCACTCCGTCATTTGTTAAATCGGGGCAAACGCGCGGTAGTCAATCGGCCTGTTTCGAACTCGCAGGCAAGGAGAACTCCAATTCCAACTGTGCCGTGTCGGCACCTTGCGACACACACGCGCACACACATGACTACGCTGGGAGTGATCGACGACTGACTGACTCTTCCTGCCGCTCGCTGGACTGGACTGTTGGGTGACTGACTGCCGCTGCGCCGCTCGCTGCCTCGCCCATCAACAGCAAAGGAGAGAAAGAGTGTGTACATTCTGGAGACTACCTCTTTTGGCAACGTGCTTCAGCGTGAGTTCCAATACGCTTTTCTACCATGACTACTAAGCGAGGAGCAATCGATAGTTATGCCGTTATGCCACAGTCCATCAGTCCACAGTCCACAGTCCACAGTTATAGTGTCGCCACTAACTAAGAGGCTAAATGCGTGTACAGTATGTGTTTGGACGTTTAAGTTTTACAGCTCCAACGCGCAGCTCACTTTCGAAGAACGAGAACGAGCTTCTGACAGAAACAACGCGACAACGCAACAACGATCGAACCGATCGAACGATCGGGATCGGGACGAACGGACCCTCGACACCATACTCGAATACAGTACAGCACTTTTGCAAACGCATTGTGCCGCTAGAAGCCGCGGAGGGATCCGTACCAAACGACGGACAGCTCACTACTGACGACGCCTCCCGTCCGTGTGGCAGTGTGGCAGTGGCAGTGTGGCCTGCCCTGTGCGCCGCGTTGAATGAATGAATGAATGCGTGGATCGACGCGACGACGCGACGACGCGCTCGTTGATTGATTGATTGATTGATTGATTGATGGTCGGTCGACCGGTAAGAGTGATTGGGAGCAGCAACAGCAACAGAAAAAGAAGAGCGAGAGAACGACTGCCAGCCAGCCAGCCAGCTCAGCCCCTCAGCCCCTCAGCCCCAGCTCTCAGGGAGAACGTGAGTAAGTGAGTAGGAGCGCGACGACCAGTGAAGCGAGCCAGCCACAGTTCACAGTTCACAGTCACGGTCATAGTCACTCAGAACACAATAATGCAAGGGAAGTGAATGCGAAGGATAGGAGAGCAGGAGAGCAGGCAGATTCAACAACGGCCCGCCCCTCCCCTCCCCTCCCTTCCCTTCCCTTCCCTTCCAAACACCAAACAGCAACCAGACAGACACCAATCCACCTTCTTTCTGCGCCCACCGGTCCCAGTCGCAATCAATCAGCCGCCAACTCATGCTCGTGACTGTGCACAGCCCATAGCCCCTCTGCACACACTGCACACTGCACACTGCACACTGCACACTGCACACTACACACCACAAAAGTCCACAGTCAATCAGTTCGCGCCGATCCCTCACAATCCCTTCAGCTATCGTCGACTTGATGACAACTTTTGACGATCAGTCAACGCGCCGTGGCGTTCAGGCCCATTCTGTCGACTTCAATCGAGGGAGTACTCAATCAACACATCGCCGTGGCGTCCGAGCACTAAAATTTGAGTCCGCGTGCCCACCACGTTGACCATTTAAGCGCTACACCCACGTGAGGCCCAGCTGTCCTCCATCCACCTGTCACAGTCCATTGGATGTGTGCGTGTGGGTGGGGTGGGTGCACGCACGAGGCGTTGTTGACTGCTAGCTAGCGGACTCACTGACTCGGCTTCCCAGCTAACTGACTGGTTGTTGTTCTCCCTCACATTCACTGCGCCGTTCGATCGGCGCTCACCGGCGTTCGTGCACAGTTGATTGCAGACACTCGAGAACTCTCGTCGGTCGTCTTCAACGACCGACCATGCAGCCTCCACGCGTGCATCGGCGTCCATATGATCGCTGGTCTGCTTTTCTATTGCATTGCGTTGCGTCAGGCAAGACCTATGAGCAAGGGTTGTTCTGCACTCCAAGACTACAAGTGACGAATGCGAACGTACGATGAGTGAAAGGCATGGAAGCATTCGATGTCCGCAACAAACCGATGAGCTAGCCGGCTCGATCGCGTGTGTTAAGAGTTAATTCCTCGAACCCAAGCTGTCCCTTCGATGGCGTGCAAACGTTGCATGCAGCAGCGTTGTTGAACTCGCTCCATGATCAACGTCTCGACGTGGATGGTTCGGGCAGTGCCGTGAATGCAGGAGTGCGTGCCGTGAATCGTTGTGGTCTTGGGACGGCGACGGGCCCAGAATTTCAAGGCCGCTCCTTTTGCCGTGTGTTTGTTTTTTCGAAAGCGGCGACTGGTGGACTAAGTAGAAGTGAAAGTATATTATTTTCCCCCAGTGATATTGTTCCGTTCCAAGTTGCGCACACGTGCACGCACGTTTTAGCGTTCATGGCAGTTTGAGACGGTAGCCCAAGCGACCATGGTGCTTCGGCTCCTCCTTGCACTGGCAGGGGTTCAACTTGCAGCGGCCGCCTCTTTGACATTCTCTATTGATGCCATCCCCAAGTTGGACGTCTGTGGGGTCTGTGATGGAATGGACATGAGTTGCACCGAATGCACATCGTTTGTTGATTGCAACGGTGAATGCGGAGGAACGGCCCTTGTCGATGAATGCGGAGTGTGCGGTGGCGACAGCAGCTCATGTACTGGTTGCCTCGACGTTCATGCGTGCAACTTGAATGTGTATGCTATCGTCTCGGATGACTCTCTGTGCACGTATGGTGCTTCGGGCTCATCGTACGTTGTTGTTGCTGCAGCCGTAGCGGGGTTAGAGTGCTCCTCCTCATTATTTTCGTGCTGTGCTTTGTAGGGATTACGATTGTTGGGGCAACTGCATCGATGGGTATGACTGCAACGGAGAATGCGGCGGAACGGCAACCATTGATGAATGCGGAGTGTGTGGTGCCAGCGGAGCCAGCTGCACCACGAACTTTTGCTCAAGCGGCTCGGTGGACTGTGCTGGAACCTGTGACGGCTCTCAAGCAGTTGATGAGTGCGGCGTGTGCGGGGGTGACTCAAGCACTTGCACTGGATGCAAGGACAAGTCTGCTTGCAACTACGATGCTTCGGCACAGTTTTTTGGAACATGTGTGTACCCGGCAGCAGAGGGGTACTCGTGCTCTGGAGGGTGCATTCTTGGCTACGAACCAGATTGTTCGGGGAATTGCGGCGGATCTCTGTCCATTGACGTCTGCGGCGTCTGCGGCGGTATCGGCGACACCTGCTTTTCGTGCCCTGATTCGTCAGCCTGCAATTACGATGAGAAGATGTACAATCCTCCCAATTCCGACATTTGCACGTATTCCGACGATATCACTGATTGCAACGGAAACTGCATCGTTGACATTGATTGCCGCGGCACTTGCGGTGGGACTCTGGTCAATGACGCTTGTGGGGTGTGCGGAGGCGACAGCTCCGACTGCGCAGGGTGTCACGACTCTGACGCCTGCAACTATGCCCCTCTTACTCTTGCGTCAGATGACACTCTGTGCACGTACGGACGTGCGAGCACTTCGGCATGCCTGGACAACGACTCCTGCCTCGAATACTGTGATGCCGACGGAACCTGTGAGTACAGATTCGTTTCACTTGCAGCAGCAGGAACAGAAGCCACCCTCGATTGTTGGGGCAAGTGCAATCTGGGTTATGATTGCGCTGGATTTTGCGGCGGTACTGCGGAGGTGGATGCTTGCGGTGTATGTGGAGGCGATAGTTCGTATGACTGCGCCGGAGCATGTGGTGGAACTGCGGTCCTTGATGCCTGCGGCATTTGCAATGGCGACAGCACCAAGTGCATTGGCTGCATGGACTCCACGGCCTGTAATTTTATGGAAGCCGCCCTTGTCGATGATGAAGACTCTTGCATTTACTCGACCTTGTACAAGAGTTGCGAAGACAAATGCAAAGTTGACGTCGACTACCCTTACGACTGCTACGGCGTCTGCTCTGTTGACCTAGACTGCCTCGGAGCGTGCGGTGGTACCGCCGTTTATGATTGGTGCGGCATCTGCGACGGGAAAAATAAATTCATTGATTGCAACGGAGATTGCGCTGGCGTTGCTGTATATGACGAATGCGGCATCTGTGGCGGTGATGGCAGTTCCTGCTCAGGATGTTCCGACAGTCAGGCTTGCAACTACAACGCCAATTCCATCGCCGAAGGAACGACTGGCTGCTCGTATCCCGATGACGGTTACGATTGCTTTGGCACTTGCGTTGCCGGTGTCGATTGCGCCAACACATGTGGCGGTACTGTCACCATCAACAGTTGTGACGTATGCTCCAACTCAGAGGATTCCTGCGCCGACGATTACTGCGACAGAGGTGTTCCCGACTGCGAAGGCACTTGCGACGGCAGTGTGGGCTATGACGAGTGCGGCGTTTGTGGCGGTGACTCAAGTGCTTGCACTGGGTGTACTGACACTGCTGCTTGCAACTACAATGAAGCAGCCACCATTGATGCGAAATGCTGGTACAAGTCCGAGAACTACGACTGCTTTGGCGAGTGCCTCGAGTATGACTGCGCAGGAGTTTGCGGCGGATCTACGGAAGTGGATGGCTGTGGCATTTGCGACGGCAAAGGCAAGTTCACGGACTGCGCCGGCACTTGCCTCGGAACAGCAGTCACAGACATTTGCGACGTCTGCGGTGGAGATGAATCCTCGTGCGTTGGCTGCATCGATACCGATGCCTGTAACTACTTCTCGGACGCCACGATCAGCAACCCGCTCTTGTGCTGGTACCCCGAGGCAGAGATTTACGATTGCTTTGGGAACTGTGCCGTGGACAAAGATTGCAAAGGAAACTGTGCAGGAACCATGGTGAATGATTTGTGCGGTGTCTGTGGCGGTGACAACACTGCTTGCCTGGGCTGCACGGACACGGAGGCCTGCAACTACAATGAAGAAGCTGTTATCCTCGATGACAGTTGCACGTACCGCGAATCCGAAACTGTGGATTGCTTCGGAAACTGCGCTTTTGACATCGACTGTCTCGGTGTCTGTGCTGGCACGACCGCGCAAGACGAATGTGGCATCTGCGGTGGTGACGGTAGTTGCTGCCGAGGTCAATCCAGCTCTGGGACGTTCTATGGCCTTCCGCAAACGCAAGGCACTTTGTGTGATTACACTGACGATTTAGGTGTCTGTTACAAATACCAAAAGGTCGCCGCCACGGCTTCAGACGCCCAGGATGCATGTGAAGCGCTTGGTGGAAACGTTGCGACGCCCAGCTCTCAGCTCACTTTGTTGCATCTGAACACCATCGCACGGACAACGTATGGTCTAACCTCCAAACAAGGTCTGTGGGTGGGCATCACAGCGGCTGCTGATTGCAAATGGGTCGCCCAAGATGGAGAAGGATTCTCCCTTTTGTGGTCCGACAATGAGCCTAATGGTTGCAGCTTTTGCTCTGAGCAGTACCAAACAACCGGTGAATGCTGTGCCGAAATCCTTGGTACGCACACTTTGAACGACATCAGTTGTGGCCGTAGCTTCAACTATTTCTGCGAGCTGTACCCATTCGAAGACGAGTGTGACTACATCACCGACGGTGTGTGCTACACGTACATGAAGACTGATTTGTCCATTGCACTCGCACAGACCGAGTGCGAAGCCATGGGTGGTGATGTTGCCTTTTCTAATGACGCTGCCACATTGTCCAATTTGAATTCTGTCGTTCTGAAAACGTATGGCCACGACGCCACATGGTGGCTCGGCATCAACGCGCAGGACAATGACTGCGCGTGGGAGGCTTTGGATGGATCCCCAGTTTCTTTCCTGAACTGGAACAGCGGTGAGCCCAACGGTTGTTCCAGTTGCGAAGGCCTGTTCATGGAAGATGGTGAGTGCTGCGCGCACGTGTACACCAGCGGCTACTGGAATGATGCTACTTGCGGAAACTCGTACACGTATTTCTGCGAGCGCACGTTTTTCGTGGAAGACGACTTCTGTGAGTCCGATCCAACTTCATGCGATGTGTCTGCTGGCGGATTTTGCTACACTTTGGTCCCGGACACCGCCACGATGGAGGACGCCGAAAGCCATTGCCAAGCAATGGGCGGCCACGTCGCGTACTCGGCCGACAGAAGCATCATGAATTCACTCAACTCGTATGCCATCGATGCCGGAGTCACTGGTACGTGGTGGATTGGTGTGGATGGAGAAGGTAGCTGCGGATGGAATACCTTGGATGGTGAGGGACTCACCGACACCAATTGGGCCAGCGGAGAGCCCAATGGTTGCTCCAGCTGCACCCCTCCTTTCGATTCTTCCGGTGAATGCTGTGCCCACATGTACGGTGGCGGTACATGGAATGACATCCCTTGCACAAGATCTTACTCCTATTTCTGTGAGGTCAAGATTTGCGACTCAGTGAAGGAGTGCGACTACGTGGACGCAGACGGCACTTGCTACGTGTATCACCAGGAACGGCTACCTTTGTCGAACGCAAATGCTGTATGCCAGGTGGAAGGCGGCTCTGTTGCCTTGCCTGCCGCAGAAGAAGATGCATTAGACCTCAATGCGGTGGTTGTTGACACATACAGCGACACCAGCACGTGGTGGTTGGGAATTAACGCCCGCAAGGCCGATTGTGGATTCTACACTCTAAATCACAATCAGCAGGAGTTCTCGTACACCAACTGGAATACGGGAGAACCCAATGGTTGTAGTAGTTGTTCTGGGTACTACAGCACGTCAGGAGAGTGCTGCTCCCATGTGTACACCGACGGCACTTGGAATGACGTCAACTGTGGGAACACTTACAATTTCTTCTGCGAATACCCCGACGACGACGCGGCAGCGGAGTGCGACTACGAAGATGACGACCTCTGCTACAAGTTTGTGTCGGAGCCAAAAACATTGGCTCAAGCAGTATCGGACTGCCGATCCATGAACGGATACGTGGTCACCCCCGGCGATAAGTCAGTATTGGCCACTTTGAACGCCGTCGTGGAATTCCTGGATTACACTGACACCTGGTGGCTGGGTATCAACGCTCGTTCCAACGATTGTGGGTTTGTTTCACTCGATGGCGAAGATCTTGATTACACTCCGTGGGGAACAAATGAGCCTAACGGCTGTGACGATTGCAGTGGTGAATTCCTCAAAACTGGGGAATGCTGCGCGCATGTTCTCACTGATGGAACTTACAACGACGTCACTTGCGGCAACGAGTACGCGTACTTCTGCGTAATCGACAGAGCTGCAACTACGTGTGAAGATATGTGCGGTGAAATGTCCGCCAGCGGACTCTGTGGCTGCGACGCTGCCTGCTATTCGCTTGGCGATTGCTGCCCTGACGTCAACAAATTCTGCGACTACTCATCTCCGTGTTACTTGCCCGACGGCTCGAGAACCGACAGTTGTTGCTTTGACGGTATTTTGAACGGCAATGAAGAAGGCATCGACTGTGGAGGAACCTGTGGACAGGAATGTGACGAGTGCTTCTCCTGTGAAATCTTGGATTGCTTCGGCGACTGTTACTCGTCTGATGATGCCGACAGTGCTGTCGAGAAAGACATATGTGGCGTCTGTGGAGGTGATAACGCAACCTGTGCGGGGTGTACAGACACTAGCGCTTGCAACTACGATGAGAATGCCGTTGTAGACAACGGAAACTGCACCTACATTGAGAATGAACTTTACGACTGCTTCGGTACCTGTGTCGACAGCGATTGTCTCGGAGAATGCGGCGGATCTGCGCGCACAGATGCGTGCGGCATCTGTGAGGGCTACTCGAATACTTGTGATGGGTGCACGGACGAACTTGCCTGCAATTATGATGAAACTGCTTACTTTGACGACACTTCTTGCTACTACCCTGACTCAAAAATCGTGGATTGTTTCGACAACTGTTTGGTCGACCTTGACTGTGCCGGCACTTGTGGCGGAACCCTGGTTGAGGATGCTTGCGGAATCTGCGGCGGCCTCGATGAGTCGATTGATTGCAACGGCCTGTGCAGTGGCTCGGCCGAAGAAGACATTTGTGGCGTTTGCGGTGGTGATTCTAGCACTTGTGTTGGATGCACTGTGAGCACAGCTTGTAACTACAATTCCAACGCTGACTACAGTGACGGATCGTGTTACTACGCTGGCGACTACGACTGCAATGGCATCTGCCAAGTCGACAAGGACTGTGACGGAACCTGCGGAGGGTGGCGAGTCGTGGACGAATGTGATGTTTGCGGTGGATTCGGCTCCAGTTGCACTGAGGACTTCTGCGTGGACGGCACGGTCGACTGTGCTGGCGAATGCGATGGATCCCGGGCTGTTGATGACTGTGGCGTTTGTGGAGCCGATGGCGACACAAATTGGGGTCTCGATAGCTGTGACGATTTGTGCTCAGATGCCGACTGTTTCGGTGTTTGTGGTGGTTCTGCAGAGGCCGACAGCTGTGATGTTTGTGGCGGAAACGGTGCTTCGTGTGCCGAGGAATTCTGTTCCGGGACAGATGATGTCGTTGGCTGCGATGGCGAGTGCAACAGTGGCGCTGTGTACGACGAGTGTGACGTGTGCGATGGAGATGGCAGTTCATGTGCTGGTTGTCCTGACTCAACAGCGTGCTCCTACGATGCCAAGCGTGTCGTTGATGACGAAGATCTTTGCACATACCCAGAAGAAAATTACAATTGCGCCGGAGTCTGCACTGAAACCGTGGATTGCGAAGGTGTTTGCGCCGGCTCAGCCGAGTACGACATTTGCGATGTCTGCAACGGTGGTGGTGCTTCGATGGATTGTGATGGCGTGTGTAGTGGCAGCACTGAAGAAGATGAATGCGGTGTTTGCGGAGGTACCGGGGATTCCTGCACGGCGTATGGCTGCACCGACACTGCGGCATGCAACTACAACTCCGACGCTACGATACTCGACGACTCATGCTGGTACGCCGCAATAGAATATGGGTCCGGAATGAACTGCTTTGGGAAGTGTGCAAGTGACCTCGATTGTGCTGGCACCTGCGGTGGTTCCGCAGTCAAAGATAGTTGCGGTGTCTGCGGAGGAAGCAGCGAAGATGTAGACTGCGATGGAAACTGTTTTGGCACTGCAGAAACTGATTCGTGTGATGTTTGCGGTGGCGATGGCACCGCGTGTGTGGATTGCGATACCGCCGACTGCGCTGGTGTGTGTGACGGAACACATTATTGGGATGATTCTTGTGCCGTTTCTGTCTGTGTTGCCGGGGACGCATCCGCGAAAGACTGCACTGGCGTGTGCTTCGGCTCAGCAGAGGCGGACATCTGTGGAGTCTGCGAAGGGGATGCCTCCACTTGCATTGGTTGCTTGGACGACACTGCTTGTAACTACAACGCTAGCATGAGCGAACAAGGTGGCTTTCCCACCGATTCCGATGACAATCTCATTTGGTACGTGGATGCTTGGTTTGAGACGGGAATGCCGGCGTATGGGGATGTGTGGCCCAACATTGCACGTCCAAACAAGGAGTTGTTCATGAAATGGAAGCAAGTCAACGGTGAGGATGTGGGAACTTTCTTGATTGATGAGGACCTCGGTGATGCCGCGTATGTGACTATCGGTGATTTTACGTGGGGCAGCATCGGATCTGGAACCGAAAATGTTGACTTTGGCTACGTCGTGAGCGGAGTGCAGGACTTCCCACTCGGCGACGCTGCCTTCGCGTGGGAGTTTGCGTATGCCCAGGGAGTCGGTTCAACCGACGATGAATACATCCTGTCATATGGCGATGGCTACAACGGCCAGGACAACAGCATCTACATTGACGGAGACACCGGTGCCTTGTGCCACTCATTTGGATGCTCAGACGTTGCGGGCGTTCTCTCCGAAATAGACCTGGCCGTCAACGTCTGGGTGGTGACTTATGATGGTTCCACGACAATGGACTTCTACTTGAATGGAGAACTGGTCGACTCAATTTCCACTAGTGGGTGGGACGTTGCGCATTTGGATTCCGACACATTCATCATCGGTGGTGGCACGCTCGATGTGGCAAACGAATGCCGTCGATCATTTACTGGAGCCCTGTACTTCGTCCGCCTGTACGACACGTACTTGGACGAAGACACCGTTGCTGCGCATTACCTGGCCACAGATTCTAGCGGTGACTTTGAGTACCGAAGCAATCCACCATGTGTGTACAAGTTCCCCACGCAGACATGCAGCGGAGAGTGTGCCGACGACCTTGAAAAGGACTGTACAGGAGTTTGCGGAGGCACGTCCCTCGTCGATGGTTGTGGAATCTGTGGCGGAGACGCCAGTACTTGCAGTGGTTGCACGAACCGTGACGCCTGCAACTACGATTCCGGTGCAATTGTGAGAGACGACACATTGTGCCTTTTCCCTGAAACCAGTTACGACTGCTTTGGGGCATGCATTGATGCCGACTGTAACGCGATTTGTGGCGGGTACGGAGAAGTCGACGAATGTGGAGTGTGCAACGGATGGGGTGCTACTTGCGCAGAATGTGACGGTGAACCGTGTGCGTTCTGCCCGGATGACACCGTGGACTGCGCGGGAGAGTGCGGCGGTAGCCATGTAGCCGACGAGTGCGGTGTTTGTGATGGTGATGGCAGCATCTGTGCGTCTGATTCCTCTTGCGATGCATGGGATTGCTTTGGTGTTTGCGGAGGATCGGCAACTGAAGACGACTGCGGTGTTTGCGGTGGCAACAGTGCATCGTGTACTTTCCCATATTGTGAAGACGGTACTGTCGACTGTGCCGGTGAATGTGACGGAACACTGACGCTAGATGACTGCGACGTGTGCGGTGGGGACAGTCTTAGTTGTGTCTACCCTTACTGTGGCGACGGTGTTGAAGCAGACTGCAACGGTTATTGTGACGGAACTGCCGTTCTCGACGCGTGTGGTGTGTGCGATGGTGGAAGTCAAAGTTGCGGTGGCTGCGTCGTTCCTACTGCGTGCGACTACGACTCTGAAGTGGAGCTGCAAGCAACTTACTTAGTCCCCGAAGAATGCAAAGGTGACTACGAAAGCTTTGGGGTCTGCTACACTTTCCACAGCACACCACGAACCTACGCTCAAGCGCAAGCAACTTGCGAGGATGCAGGTGGAAATCTGGCTTATCCTAATCGTGCTGGGTTGCAGTCATCCTTGTTAGACATTGCAATCGACACATATGGCGTCCAGGATTATTGGATTGGCGTTTATTCTGAAGCAAAGTGTGCGTTTGAATCGGTGACTTTTGACACCGTCGTGTATACCAACTGGGGTTCTGATCTCCCTGATGGCTGTGCAAAGTGCAGCAAGCGATTCCAGAGCACACAGCAATGCTGTGCTTCTGTGGACTCCAGTGGTGACTGGAACGACAATTCGTGTGCTGAGGAGTATCCTTTCTTTTGCCAGCGAGGCCCTCGTGCGTTTTACTGCGAGTACCCAGACCTCGGGTTTGATTGTAATGGGAACTGCGTGTGGGAGTACGACTGCGCTGGCGATTGCGGTGGATCGAAAGTGGAAGATTCATGTGGCATTTGCGGCGGTACGGGCACGTGCCCCGATTGTGAATACGATTGCCTTGGTGAGTGTGATGGTACCGCATACACCGATTTGTGTGGAATCTGCAATGGCGGCGGTGTCTCTCTGGACTGCAACGGCGTCTGCGGCGGTCAGAGTTTCTACGACGCGTGCGGAGTCTGTGAAGGCGACAGCTCAGATTGCAGCGGATGCATGGACTCCACTGCTTGTAATTATGATTCAAATGCCTTGGTGTCCGACAACTCGTGCACTTGGCCCGACAATGATGCATTGGACTGCTACGGAAACTGCATCGGCGACTACGATTGCGCTGGTGACTGTGGAGGAAGCGCTGTTGTTGATAACTGCGATATGTGCGACGGCGGCGATGTTGCTTTGGCGTGCGACGGCACCTGCTTTGGATCTCTTGAAAATGATGCGTGTGGCGTTTGCGGTGGTGACAGCAGCGACTGCACTGGTTGCACGGACACAACAGCATGCAACTACGACGCTGATGCCGACATTGCCAATGATGATGTGACCGCACCACAACGGAAGCGCCCAGCGGACAGCGCCCAGCGAACAACGGGCAGGCATGATGTACACTGACCAATGGCGGCGTTGAAGCATTCCAGTCGTTTCAGAAGAATCCCGCGGGTTTCTTTCGCATCCAACCAGCAGTCTTTCGCCGTGCGGCGAATGGTTTCCGTCA